>Ga0194037_1000380_pt1 | contig 34805 bp, 31 predicted proteins | sample JunL306m_MetaG_FD_148653 | JGI IMG/M metagenome (GOLD analysis project Ga0194037, IMG submission 148653) | Anoxic zone freshwater microbial communities from boreal shield lake in IISD Experimental Lakes Area, Ontario, Canada - Jun2016-L304-6m | ecosystem: Environmental > Aquatic > Freshwater >... | reverse complement strand
ATCCGCAGTGTAGATTCATCAAGTCGCCCAGAGAGCACTTGGTATTTTGCCTTTACCATTGCAATGTTATTCATGACATCATAATAGTAAAAAATCAGCTCATACGTACAAGTTATTTATGCGAGCGCCCTTAGGGTGTCCATTTTATTGTTGCAAGTTCATATGGTTCGTCATAAGGTGTAACTCAGGATGTAAAAAATACGTTTTTCCTGATGAGGAGTGCAAGAGTCTTACATGAAAAGAATAGTCTTTTTCAGTCACCCTAAGCGTTGTTCAATCCTGAACGAATTGCCCGGAGGCTTTCCGGCCCGTTCTGCAGGCGCTGCGCCAGATCCAGAGAGCGGTCGAGCAGGGCGCGGGCATCGTCATGCAGAGCTTTGTTGTGCTTGACCATTTCAACGTTGTGCTCCATGTCCTCCGCAGTCCAGCCGCGACTGTGAGCAATGAACGGAAACTGGGGAAAGTACATGCCCAGTTCGCCAAAAAACAGCATCATCTGCCCTGCGACGGCCTGAATGTTGTCCTGTCCTCCTGTCACTATGAGCCCCGCAACTTTGTTCTTCAGCATGACGCGGTTCTTCAGCGTGATTTGGTTCTGCACCGTGTTCAGGCGCTCCGCCATCTTGAAGTACAACGAACTCGCCGCACCCCAGCGGATGGGCGTCGCAATCAGAACAACGTCCGCCCAGAATACCAGGTTCTCATACACCGCGTTCATGCCGTCATCCGGTTCCATCTGTGAGATGCTGCATGGCCAGGTACAAGCCTGCGCGCTCTTGGAGTAGTAACCTTCGCAGGCACGAAAGGACAGCTCACGCAGCTTGATCATGCGTGTCTCCAGGGAGTGGTTTATTCGTGCGTGTTCAAGAGCACTTTCCAGCAGCGCCTCGGAAGTCGAATAGCGTGGATTGTTGTTGTCCATGGTCGTGGTCGAGATACCCAACACGCGAAGCACCCCAGGCTTGCGTCGGGTATCGCGATCAAGCGGATGCGGTGCATGTTCCAGCTTCTGGCGATCGGTAGTCGGCATTTCGCGTATCAAAAGCTGGCCGTCCTCCACCTTGAGCTCGAAACGGGGCACACGGTCGGTCTCGAAGCCGGGTTCTCCTTCGCCTGAAATGCGATGGAACTTCCAGTTGTGCCACGGGCAGACGATGTAGTCGCCGTCGAGGGAGCCATGCCCAAGCGGTCCGTTCACGTGATTGCAAGCACCGTGGATCGCCCCAAAGCTAACGCCAACGTATGACAGCGCAATCCTCGTGCGACCTACCAGTATCTGCTGTAGTGGCTTCTTCGACAGCTCGGCCACTTCGCCCACGTCATACCACCTCTCTTCGTTCATCGGGACTTCCTCAATCGTTCGGGCATCCGCATGAACTGCGAATTATTGAAATTATTCCATTAATTGCCTTGTCAAATGACAATACCTTAATGAAAGTATAGCGAAATAATGTCGGCCCTTCAAAAAAACATAGCAGTAAATTTCCGATAACTACTCCACAACGCGCTGGCTTCCAGCAGTCTTCTGTTATAATAAAAGGGAGCTGTAATCAGATGGTGGCCACTACTTTTGGTGATACAGAACAGGAGAAACCGCTATCAGGGAGTGCTTTTCTTTGGCGGATTATAAAATTATATATCCCGCCAAAACGATGATTATTTGTTATTTTTGGCGAGCTATAAGCTTTATAACCTGTAATATAAGTGCTTGTGAGTGGCAGTCATATTTCTGGAAGAAATGCAAAAATCAACCTTTTACAGTAAGCATATTATTCGACAACGTCTTAATTCATTGCTGGTTATCGGCATCGTCGAGTAACTGGATGACAGGTCAAAGTGATCCGGCCAGAACGGCTTGGTCTGGTTGCTTTATCGTAAAGCACATTTCACCTCCAAAACATACACATCATGACACAACACGATTTTTCGGATGAGTTGCTTGCCTTCATCACCGACAGTGAGCTGACCGAGCTTCAGGATTTTCTTGATTCTGATATCGTGCCTGACGATGCAATGATTCTTGAGTCTCTCGATGGTTTTCTTACTGCGCTGGTTATTGGACCAGCACCTGTTCCGACAGAAACATGGATGCCTTTGGTATGGGATATGCTCAATGGTCGTAAAACTCCTGCATTTGAATCCGTTGATCAGGCGAAAAGAATGACAAAGCTTGTCCTGAAAATGAAGGCGAGTCTCACGATATTCTTTGCCAGTTCTCCTGAATTATATTGTCCATTGTGCATGGAGTTGGAACTTGAGAGCGAAGAGATCTACAACGGTTTTATAAAGTTGTGGGCGACCGGATTTATGGCGGGAATATACTGTAATGAAAATAACTGGAAACCGATGCTTGACAAGGAGGACTTTTTTGAGGAATTATTAATGCCAATTTATCTGCTTAGTCCCTTTGCAGACAACGTTCCGCCACTGCCGACCAAAACATTTAATGTGATCAGAGATCTCATTCCTGAATATGTGAAAGAGATCCGCAAGTTCTGGCTGCCTCGGCGCAAGCAAGAAATGGCAAGGGCAAAAGGTGTCGTAATTGCTGACGAAGCAGACCGGATTGGCCGCAACGACCCATGCCCCTGCGGGAGCGGGAAAAAGTTCAAGAAGTGCTGCGGGAGGTGATCTCTCTTCCTGTTTTAATGTGCTTTCGGCAGATTGTCGGCAGTATTTCTCTATTTTGTCTTATTGAGTCTATCGGTATATGTTATATCTTTGTTGTAACATTCACCGAATATTTACTCAGTTCATTCACCAGTAAGACGGATTTTGAAAAGAACGATTATAACCATGCCCCCAGTTAATTTTCAGCAGCTCTCAAATTTTATATGGTCGGTTGCCGAACTGTTGCGCGGGCCTTACCGTCCGCCTCAGTACGAACGGGTGATGTTGCCGCTTACAGTACTGCGCCGCTTCGACTGTGTGCTGGAGCCAACCAAAGAGAGCGTTCTCAGCAAACACGCAGAGCTCACCGCCAGGGGTGGGGCCAGTATTGAAGCCATACTGAATAATCTGGCCAAAGATGAAGATGGCAAGCCGCTGGGATTTCATAACCACAGCCAGCTCAATTTTCGCAAGCTTAAGGGTGACCCCGACAACATCGGTCGCCATCTCACCGATTATATCAACGGCTTTTCAGAGAACATCCGCAAAATTTTTGAGCGCTTTGAGTTCGACAAGGAGATTGAAAAGCTTGAAGAGGCCAACCGACTCTATCAGGTCGTTGCCCAGTTCGAAGATATGGATTTGCACCCCTCTCGGGTCGATAACATCACCATGGGGCTGGTCTTCGAAGAGCTGATCCGGCGATTCAATGAAGCGGCGAACGAGACATCCGGCGACCACTTCACGCCGCGCGAAGTTATTCGACTGATGGTAAACCTTTTGCTGGAGCCCGATACCAGGGTATTGACACAGGAGGGCATTATCGTTACGATCTGCGATCCAGCCTGCGGTACGGGTGGCATGTTGGCCGAGGCACAGAACTGGATTCGAGCCCACAACGAGCAGGCAACTGTTAAGGTGTTTGGACAGGATTATAACCCGCGTTCCTACGCCGTGGCCGCCTCTGACCTGCTCATAAAAGGTCATAAAGACAGCCGTATCGAATATGGTAACACCCTGATTAACGATCAGTTTCCCGAGATGCGTTTTGATTATCTGCTCGCCAATCCGCCTTTCGGAGTGGACTGGAAGGGGGAAAAGAGAGAGATTGAGCGCTGGCCAAACTTCCGGGGCTACAACGGCAAGCTCCCGCGCATCAACGATGGCGCCCTGCTCTTTCTTGTCCACATGATCTCCAAATTTCAGCCTTGGCACGAAGGCAACCGCAACAAGCCCGGCTCACGCGTGGCCATCGTCTTCAATGGTTCCCCCCTCTTTACCGGAGGAGCAGGCAGTGGAGAGAGTGAAATTCGCCGGTGGATTATTGAGCACGACTGGCTTGACGCCATCGTTGCACTTCCCGAGCAGATGTTCTACAATACCGGTATTGGTACCTTTATTTGGGTGCTCAGCAATCGGAAAGCGGCTCACCGCAAGGGCAAGATTCAGTTGATTGATGCTCGCGAACGCTGGATACCGATGAAGCGCAGCCTCGGCAACAAGCGCCGCTACCTTGATGAAGCTGCCATCGACATGGTTACGCGCGAGCATGGTGCGCTCGACAACTCTAAAACCAGCAAAATTTTTGATAACGCTGACTTTGGCTATCGGCGCATCACCGTTCATCGCCCCCTGCGGCTGCGCTTCCAGATTACCAGTAAAACCAAAGAGCGCTTTCTCGACATTTGCCCCGAATTGCTTGATGCTGTTCTCTCGATGGAAGAGACGCTGGGCAAAGAGCCTCTTTTCGACTGGAACAGCGTGTGGGAAAAGGTGCAGCGAGTGGTCAAAGCTCTGCCCGATCAAGCAAGCAGATGGACGCCTGGAGCCAAGGGTACTGCGCAGAAAAAAATATTCCGTGAGGTTTTCACCGAAGTTGATCCGGCAGCAGAACCGGTTATAGCCAAACAGCAAAAGATTGAAGTTTTGGATACGGAAACGCTGTTTCCTGATCAGACACTGCCTGCCGGTTTGACGCGCACCGAGCTGGAGACGGTGCTTGGTCTGCATGTTGCAACTAAAGGCAAGCATATCGAATACGAGCCTGATCCAGCGCTCAAAGACACCGAAAACATTCCTCTCAAGGAAGATATTGTCGGCTACTTTCTCCGCGAAGTGTGCCCTTATGTGAAAGATGCCTGGATTGACCGAGACGCGCTCGACGAGCTGGATGGCGGTATCGGCAAGGTGGGATACGAGATCAATTTTAACAGAGTTTTCTTTCAGTACAAAGCACCTCGCTCATTGAAAGAGATTGATACCGAACTGGCTGATGTCGAAAAACGGATCATGAATTTGCTGAAGGAGGTGACGGAGTGAACGCGCTGATGACCGAAATTCGGACGCTGATACGCGCTGCCCGTCAGGCGGTAGTGCATTCCGTTGACTTGATTCAGGTGTTTACCAACTTCGAGATTGGCCGTAGAATTGTTGAGCACGAACAACAGGGTTCGGAACGTGCGGAATACGGGAAACAGACAATCAAAGAGCTGGCAACCGATTTGACCGCAGAGTTTGGCAAAGGTTTTTCGGAACGCAATCTGCGAAGCATGCGCAAGTTCTATCTCTTGTATGCGCATCGGGTTCCTGACAATTTATCGGCAGCCTCTGAAAAGTTGATGCGGGGTCAGAAACGCAGGATGCCGTCGGGCGAATTGGACTTCGGGGATGCTCATTTACCGATTTGGCAGATGCCGTCTGCCAAATCGGCTTCACCGTTTACCTTGAGCTGGTCGCAATATGTTTTTCTGATTTCAATAGATAATAACGATGAGCGCCGGTTTTATGAAATCGAGGCATCATCCAGCGGCTGGACATTGCCAGAACTCAAGCGACAGTATGGTTCCAGCCTTTACGAACGTCTTGCCCTCAGCCGGGACAAAAAGGGCATCATGAATCTTGCTGCGGAGGGGCAGATTATCAGTCATCCGGAGGATTTGCTGAAAGATCCTTATGTCCTTGAATTCCTTGGTCTGGATGAAAAGAACAGGTATTCCGAATCAGATCTTGAAAGCGCCATCATTGACAAGCTTGAACATTTTCTGCTTGAACTGGGAAAAGGATTTCTGTTCGAGGCCAGACAGAAGCGTTTCACCTTTGACGAAGAGCACTTTTTCGTTGACCTGGTTTTCTACAACCGTTTGCTTCGCTGCTACGTACTTATCGACCTGAAAATCGGCACTCTTACCCACCAGAACCTGGGGCAGATGCAGATGTATGTCAACTATTTCGACCGTTTTGTGAAGCTGGAAGATGAACACCCGACCATCGGCATAGTTCTTTGCAAAAAGAAGCACGATGCTTTGGTAGAAATAACCTTGCCAGCGGGGAGCAATATTCACGCAAAGGCATATCAGCTCTATCTGCCCGGCAAAGAGTTGTTGCGGCAAAAGCTGGAAGAGTGGAGTGAAGAGGCCGGAGAGTTGAAGGAGGCGGAAGAATGAGCACTAATACGTCACAATGGAAAGTCAGTCCTCTTCGTTATGTATGCCAACTTAACCCACCTGTTGCATTCCACGATTTTGAAGAGGATGATGAGATAACTTTTTTGCCCATGGACAGGGTTAAAAGTGGTTACTTCATTCCTAATACAGAAAAATTTTCAAAATATGCATCCTCCTACAATGCATTTGAGGAAGGCGATATTGTTTTGGCAAAAGTCACGCCCTGCTTTGAAAATGGGAATATTGCAATCGCAGAGAACCTTATAGGTGGGAAGGGTTTTGGCAGTTCTGAACTATTTGTTGTCCGGGCGACAGGTGTTGATCGCAAGTTTCTCTTTTATTACTTCCAATCTTCGACATTCAAACAGGAAGGGGAAGCATCGATGACCGGTGCGGGTGGGCTCAAAAGGGTATCACCCGAGATCATTCGAGAACATCATGTATTCTTGCCGCCAAGGGAAAGCCAACACATTATTGCCGATTATCTGGACCGAGAAACTGCAAGCATCGACGCATTAGTGGCTGAAAAGGAACGTTCGATTGAATTGCTAAAAGAACGCCGAGCCGCTTTGATTACCGCTGCTGTTACCGGCCAAATTCCTGTCGAGGAGATGACCACATGACTACTGTACCCGCTTCAATTCCCGTGCTGCGTTGGGCGGCAGAGCGTGCAAATATTGATGATGTCGAGCTTGAACGTCGATTTCGCAAATGGTCTGCATGGCTGACGGGGGCAGCACAACCTACCCTCAAGCAACTTGAGTCGTTTGCACGTCTTACGCATATCCCTTTTGGCTGTTTTTTTCTCTCTGAGCCACCTCAGGTTGCATTGCCTGTACCCGATTTTCGTACGTTGCGTGATGTTCCTCTGGCCGAGCCGAGCACAGAACTGATTGATACACTCTATTTGTGTCAACAGCGCCAGCACTGGTTTCGGGAATATGCGCAGATGCAAGGGATGCCTCGATTGCATTTTGTCGGGCGGGCGAGATTGAGTGATGATCCCATAATGGTTGCTGATGATATGCGACGCACACTTGAAATATCGCACGCCCAAAGACAATCACTTTCGACATGGACTGAAGCGTTACGCAGTCTCATAGCCAAAGCCGATAATGCAGGTGTGCTGGTGATGGTCAGCTCCATTGTTGGCAGCAACAGTCACAGGAATCTTGATGTAGGAGAGTTTCGTGGTTTTGTGCTTGCCGATGATCTGGCACCACTGATCTTTTTAAATGGAGCAGACAGCAAATCGGCGCAGATGTTCACGCTTGCCCATGAATTGGCTCACATCTGGTTGGGTGAAAGTGGTGTGTCGAACAGTAATGCTGGCCGTGTGCCTGAACAAAACGTTGAGCGCTGGTGCAACAGTGTAGCAGCAGAATTGCTGGTGCCTCTCGATGAGTTGCGCAGAGTGTATAAGCCGAATACCCCGGTTGCAAAGGAAATCCAGTCTCTTGCTCGGTTCTTCAAGGTCAGTACTCTGGTTGCATTAAGGCGACTGTATGATGCCGGCTTTATTGACGAAGCCACTCTTTGGCACCATTATGATGAGGAAATCAGTCGCCTTGAAACAATCGAAAAAGAACGTCAAAATGATGGCGGCGACTTTTATCGCACAATGGGAGCGAGGACAGGCAAGCGTTTTGCACGTGCGGTTCTTACAAGTACGCTGGAAGGTCAAACACTTTTCAGGGACGCATTCCGGTTGCTCGGTGTCCGTAAATCCGAAACCTTCTATAGTGCGGCTCGTGAACTGGGGGTGCTGCAATGAGTTATCTTCTTGATGCCAATGTATTCATTCAGGCTAAAAACCTGCATTATGGTCTTGATTTCTGTCCCGCCTTTTGGGATTGGCTCCTCGAAAGCAATGTGGCAGGCCATGTATTCAGCATTGAGAAAGTGGCTGACGAGATCAATGCGGGTGCAGATGAACTTACAGACTGGGCTCGCAGTGATGGGAATAGACTTTTCTTGAAACCTGATGCAGCGGTTGCGGCCCGGTTTGGAGAAGTGACCAACTGGGTGACTTCTCAGCAGTATGAGCCCTCTGCGATCAATACTTTTTTACAAGTGGCTGATTTCTATCTTATAGCCCATGCTCTTGCCAGCGGTTATATCGTTGTTACCCATGAGGTGCCAGCCAATTCAACAAGGCGCATCAAGATTCCCAATGTTTGTATCGGTCTCGGGCTTCGTTTTATGACGCCTTATGAGATGTTGCGTCGCGAGCACGCTTCTTTCATTTTAGGGCACCAATCATGAAACAAACCAGCGAAGCTGCCTTTGAGACGGCTATCGAGTCCGTCCTGTTGGCCGATGGTTATCATACGCTTCCTTCAGCGGCTTTCGACCGTGAGCGGGCAATCTTCCCCGAAGAGGTACTGGAGTTCATTCGCAGCACTCAGGCGAAACAGTGGGAAAAATTGCAATCTCTCCATGGCGAAGAGTGTGGCAACCGCGTTCTTGAGGCACTGTGCAAGTGGATGGAGACGCACGGTGTTCTTGCCACCTTGCGCCATGGCTTCAAATGTTTTGGCAAAACCCTGCGTCTTGCCTTTTTTCGTCCCGCGCATGGACTCAATCGCGAGCTAGAATCACATTATCAGGCCAATCGGCTTGGCCTGACCCGGCAACTGCATTTCAGTACCCAGAGTGAAAAGTCACTCGATGTGGTGCTGTCGCTCAATGGGGTTCCGGTGGTGACGCTGGAGTTGAAAAATCCGCTTACCGGACAAACAGCGGCCAACGCCACCCACCAATATCGTCATGATCGTGATCCTCGCGAGTTGATCTTTCAGTTCACCAAACGGACGCTGGTTCATTTTGCGGTGGATACGGAAGAGGCGCAGATGACCACTCGACTTGCTGGTTTGGACACCCATTTTCTGCCGTTCAACCGGGGCAATCAAGGTGGTGCTGGCAATGAACCCGATAAGGCCGGGCGCAATTACAAAACAGCATACCTGTGGGAAGATGTGTTGCAGCGTGATAGTCTGCTTGATTTGCTCGCGCGTTTTCTCCATCTCGACGTGCAGGAGAAGATAACCGACGAATTCAGGAAAGTTCGAACAGAAAGCATGATCTTCCCGCGCTATCATCAGTTGCAAGCGGTGCGGCAGATTGTTGCAGCGGTTGCCTCCGAAGGGGTGGGGCATAACTACCTGGTTGAGCATTCGGCGGGTAGCGGCAAGAGTAATACCATTGCCTGGCTGGCGCATCGGCTCTCCTCGCTGCACAACGAAAAAGATGAACGGATATTCGACAGCGTGGTTGTCATTACTGATCGAGTGGTGCTCGACCGTCAGTTGCAGAACACCATCTATCAGTTCGATCACCGGCAGGGGGTGGTGCAGAAGATTGATGAAGACTCGCGCCAACTTGCTGAAGCGCTGGAGTCGGGTGTACCGATCATTATCACCACCTTGCAGAAGTTTCCGTTTGTTTCCGCCCAGTTGACGAAACTTGCCGAGGAGCGCGGAGACGTGAGTAACAGTTACCTGCCGACGCGAAAATACGCAGTGATTATTGATGAGGCACACAGTTCGCAGTCGGGCGAAACCGCCACTGAGCTTAAAGGAGTGCTGGGAGGCAGTGAGTTGCGGCAGAAAGCAAGAGAGATGGCCGAGGAAGAGGGCGACGTGAATCTGGAGCGTCTGTTTCGCTCCATGGCCAAGCGGGGACGTCAGCAACATATCAGCTTTTTTGCCTTTACTGCCACGCCGAAGCACAAGACGCTTGCTATCTTTGGTCGAAACGGAGAGCCGTTCCATCACTACACCATGCGGCAGGCTATTGAGGAAGGATTCATCATGAATGTGCTGGCCAATTATGTGACCTATAAAACCTACTACCGGCTTATCAAAAAGGCGGAAGCAGACCCGAATGTTGAGCGCAAAAAGGCCGCTAAAGCGCTCGCCCGCTTCATGCGTCTGCATCCCCACAATATCGGGCAAAAAACGGAGGTCATGGTTGAGCATTTTTATCAGCATACCCGGCACAAAATCGGAGGTCATGCCAAGGCGATGGTGATTACCGGCTCACGGTTAGAGGCGGTGCGCTATAAACAGGCTTTCGACGAATACATTGCAGGGAAGGGCTATCCCATCAAGAGTCTGGTGGCCTTCTCCGGTACGGTTGATGACGACAAATTGCCCGATAAAAGCTACACCGAAGTGGAAATGAACGGCGGGGTGAAGGAGAAGGAGTTGCCTGAGACCTTTGCCAATGTTGAATACCGCGTTTTGCTGGTGGCGGAGAAATATCAGACCGGATTTGACCAGCCGCTCTTGCATTCAATGTATATCGACAAGCGGCTCGGTGGAATTCAGGCGGTGCAGGCGATCTCTCGCCTGAATCGGACGCATCCGCTCAAGGACGACACCTTTGTACTCGACTTTGTTAATGATCCTGCCGAGATTCAGGAGGCGTTCCGTCAGTACTACGAAGGTTCTGTGATGGGTGAGCAGGTGGATGCAGACAGGCTTTACACCGTTAAGGCAGAGCTTGATGCTTCCGGGATTTATCTTCAACCCGAAGTGAACGACTTTGCGGGCGTCTTTTTTGCGCCCAAGCGACGCCAAAGCGCTGCCGACCACAAACAAATGAATGCAATTCTTGATGGTGCCGTTGCGCGGTTTCAGCACCTGCAAAACACGGAAGAGGAGGAGGCTGAGTTGTGGCGCGGCAAGGCCCAGGCTTTCCGCAATCTGTACAGTTTTTTGAGCCAGGTGATTCCCTATCAGGACAGCGATTTAGAGAAGCTATTCACCTACTTGCGCCATCTGGCATTGAAGCTGCCGAAACGGAAGAGTGGCGCTGGATATCAGTTTGATGAAGAGGTTGAACTCGACTATTACCGTTTGCAGAAGATCAGTGAGGGTTCGATCAGTTTAAGTGAAGGCTTCGCCAAGCCGCTTGATGGCCCTCGTGAAGTGGGAAGCGGCATGGTGCATGAGGAGGAGGTGTCACTCTCCCGTCTTATTGATCTCATAAACGAGCGCTTTGGCGGTGACTTGAATGAAGCGGATCAACTTTTTTTCGATCAGATTGCAGAAGCGGCAAGCCAGAATGAAGCGCTCAAGAAAGCTGCCGGGGTCAATTCACTCGAGAAATTTCAGCTTGTGTTCAGGCAAGTTCTGGAGTCATTGTTTATTGAGCGCATGGAACTCAACGAGGAGCTTTTTGCCGACTTTATGGGCAAACCAGAATTGCAGGAGCTGGTGTCGAAGTGGCTGGGAAGTCAGGTGTATGAACGAATGAGCGGGGTATAAGGAAAGCCTAAAGATTGCCTGCATAATAAACCATCGCGATGATGATACAGAATGAATTTTCAGACTTCAGTCCGCTTTATATTACTGACAGTGAACGTGAGGAGCTTCAGGAGTTTCTTCTTTCGGATGATCTGCCTGAAGGAACCATGACCATTGATACTCTTGAGGGATTTTTTACCGCACTGATAATTGGCCCGGTAACCACTCACCCCAAGGGATGGTTGCCGTTGGTGTGGGATATCAGTGGTGGTGGAAAAGAAGCGAAATTTGAGAGTCTGGAACAGGCGCGGCATATTACGAAACTGCTGATAAAGATGATGACCAGCATTGTTGTTAAGTTAACGAACTCTCCTGATGATTATGTGCCACTTTCAAATACGTTTGAGTATGAGAGTGACGAAATCAGGGATTCTTATAACAGACAATGGGCTACGGGATTTATGATCGGTGCTAGTTCCAATGAAGCCGAGTGGGAACCGATCTTTTCAGATGAAGCGGCCTCAGCCCTGTTGTCTGCGATAAGTGCGCTCAGTGTAAGGCCGGATGATTCTGTTCAGTTTCCAACAAAGAAGCTCAGAGCGTTCTGGGAGGTAGTGCCTGGTTGTGTGCGGGCGCTCAATGAGTACTGGCGCCCCGTCCGGTGTGGTGAAACTGAAAGGGTAAAAGGGATGCTCTTGGGAACCCAAAGCGAGAGAGTTGGCCGCAATGATCCATGCCCCTGTGGGAGCGGGAAGAAGTTCAAGAAGTGCTGCGGGAAGTGAGGTTTTACGACCTCAATAAACCAGTGTTCCTTTAATGAACTTGTGAATAATACTTGATATAGTCTGATACGGCAAACCTTCTTTGATGGCCTTTCTTTGCAACTCAGTGAGGTCTCTTTCAGAAATGCTGATATTTAGCCGCTTATCCCTTTGTAAAAGTATTCCGAGCGTACTCGGCCAACTCGTTTCTTCTTATAGGACGGTTGGCGGCAGGAACCCATTCACCTATTTCAAAGCTATCCAGTATTTCCTTCTCTTCTTTGGTCAGTTTATCCGTCATGTTTTTCTCCAAAATATTGCTATGTGGCCTTCCTGCTCGGGATAATGGTTTTCATCATCATTCTCAACATAAGGACGCTCTTTTCCGTGTTCCAAGTTATGCTTTTCATTTCATCAATTTATCACAATGTGTGCAGCTTGGCAACGGCACACAACTTATTTTTGCATGGCGTCTCACTTCACCTGCGGCAGCGGAAAAAAGTATAGTATTGATAACTGGATATGCTTCAAAATATGCGTAACTTCTCGTAGGTGTATTGGTTTCCAAAACGCTTCAGCTATTGTAATGGGAGTGTTGTGCTAATAGCTTTCAACAATGCGCCTTGCAAAGCAATACGCGGAAGAGCGTACAAATCATAATAATGCAAATGGAAGCAATTCGAGAAATTAAAACCGTGGAAAAGGGGCACGTCAATATTTGCCTTCCCAGGCAATTTTGGGGGCAGCAAGTTGAAATTATTGTGCTTTCTATGACACAACGAGATGAAGGTGCTATTGCTAAAAAAAGTCTGAGGGGATGCTTGCATCAGTATGCAAATGCAGCATTTATTGATCGCGAACATGAAGCATGGCAAAACGCTGTAGATGAAAAATATGGTGATTGTGGATGCTTTACTTTGGACATATCATGCGGTTGACCTTTGATGAAAACCTCAAAAAGCACATAAAACAAACTGATATGGAGAAATAGCAGCTTTCGAAAACCAACCCGCAGACCATCTTCCCAGCATCCATCTCAATGCGCTCCAGACAGATCAGCCTTCTCCTCTTTTTTTATTTTGATAAAGAACAAGAGCGGAAGGGCAATGGCGAACAGCAGTGCGACAAGCATGAAGGCATCCATGTAGGCCAGATGGTGGCTTTGGATGGTCAGTGTACCCTCAAGAGAGTTCAGTGCAGCCAACTCAGCTCCGGCTGGCGAAAGGCCTGTTTTCATAATAGCGGCCTGTTTTACAGCATCAATCCTTGCAACGGCTGCAGGGTCGAACGGTGAAAGATGACCAAGCAGCTCCACCCGGTGTTCCCCTACCCGTTTGACGATATAGGTGTTGATGAGCGCTATGCCGAATGAACCGCCGAGCTGGCGCACCATGTTATTGAGGCCTGTTGCCTGTCCGATGTCTTTGCCGTGCAGTCCTGATACGGCAAGCATGGTGACTGGAATAAAGATAAACCCGAGAGCTAACCCACGCACCAGCAGTATCCAGAAAAAGTTTGATGCGCCAGACTGCATGGTTTGCTGGCCAAGTGCCCAGCAGAAAATGATGAATGCAACCATACCTATGGCCATCAGCTTTTTGGGTGAGACGCCTTTTTGCATTGCTATCCCGAGTGGCATGGAGATCATACCAGTCACCATGGCGCTGGGGAAGAGTACCAGCCCGGTCAGTAACGCAGTAAAACCGAGCAGGCGTTGAACAAAGACGGGAAAGACGAAGAGTGAACCGTAGAGGCCGAACCCCACAACAAAAGTGAGTATCGCCGCTATAGGCAGATTGTGGCTGCGGGCGAGCACGCGCAGGTCAACGGCTGGTTCTTCCGTGTGCAGCTCCCACCAGACAAAGGCGATGAGGGTAACAATTGCAATAATGGTGAAGCAGGTGATGTAGGGAGTTTCAAACCAGTCTTTTGCTTCTCCCCGTTCCAGAATGAATTGCAGTGAGCCAATGCCGACTGCCAGTAGCCCGATGCCTGTCCAGTCAATTTTTGAAACCGAGTGTTTTACCTTTGGTTCTCTGAGAAAGGTGAAGGAGGACCATGCGGCCAGTAACCCAATTGGAATGTTAACGAAAAAGCACCACTCCCAGGAGAAGTAGTCTACAAGGTATCCGCCGAGAAGAGGGCCTATGGTAGGGCCAAGTACCAGTCCCATCGAAAAGATGCCGGTTGCCTTGCCGCGCTCTTCGGGCCGGTAGGTTTCATAGAGGATTGCCTGGGATGTTGGCAGGAGCGCTCCTCCACCGATACCCTGCAGAAAGCGGAAAAAGACCAGCGCCCAGATGTCGGTAGCCATGCCGCAAAAAAGCGATGCCAGGGTAAAAAGCAGAATTGATCCGATGTAGTAGTTTCTGCGTCCAAGCAGGTTGCCGAGAAATCCGGAAAGAGGAATCACAATCACATTGGCAATGGCATAGCTGGTGACGACCCATGCAACATCATCAATGCTGGCACCAAGGTTTCCGCTGATTTGCGTAATGGCAACGTTGACAATGGTGGTGTCGATCAGTTCAAGCATCGCCGAGACGATCACCGTCAGGGTGATGATGATTTTCCGAAATCCGGTGTCGTAGGTCTGTGCTGGATTTGGCAGCATTGCCGCTACCGCTGTGCCATTCTGTTGTTGTGACTGAGCCATGCGTTATATGGTTCCTTGATTTTACTTTACTTTAACGTCGACGACTACATTCATCCCTGCGGCAAGCGGGTAATGGGTATCGGGTTTTTCGGTAAAGATGATTTTTACTGGAATACGCTGTGTCACTTTTACAAAGTTGCCGCTGGCGTTGTCGGGCGGGAGCAGTGCAAATTTTGCGCCGGTGCCGGAGGAGAGTGATTCCACTTTGCCTTTGAACTCTTTACCAGGGTAGGCATCCACTTTGATAATGACTGGCAGACCGGTAGCTATTTTCTCAAGCTGGGTCTCCTTGAAATTTGCAACAATCCAGAGTTCCTTGCTACCGACAAGCGCAATAAGCTGTTGGCCGGGGGCAACATACTGTCCTGGCTGTACATTCTTTTTAGACACTTGACCGGCAGCCGGGGCGGTAATGATGGTGTACGACAACTGCAGCTCAGCTTCACGCAACTCTGCTTCGCGTTTTTTTACCTCAGCCATTTTTAAGGGTACCATTGCAAGCGAGGCCTCATATTGATTGCCCGCAGCAGCAGATTGGGAAGAAGCCGCCTGTGTGCCTGCATTGACACCATCAAACTCCGCCTGGGAAATGACATCCTGTGCACGAAGATTTTTGTTGCGGCGAAAATCTGCCTGCAGTTTCCGGTTTGTAGCTTCTGCGGCACTGGCTTGAGCTTTTGCAGCGTTTGCCTGCTCAACCGTAGCTTTTACCGAAGCCTGGGCGCTGAGTAGCGCTGCTGCGGCAATATCCCGGCGCACTTTATAATCGTTAGCGTCAAGTCGTATCAGCGTGTCGCCCTTGTTGACTTGCTGGTTATCACGTGCCACTACCTCCTCAACTTTTCCAGGAACCCTTGAAATGACCGGGTAAACGTCCCCTTCAATCTGTGCGTTATCCGTTTCAACGTAGAGGAACGAGTGATAGAGCTGGCTGCCTCCCCATATCAGGGCGATGGCAAGGAGAACGCCGATTAGAACGATACGCAGAGGGTTCGACGCTGTTCCCGTCTCTTTTCCGGAAGGAGTGTTTTCAGTCATTGTCTTTGATTCAGGTTGTTCCATAGTCTTTGTTGTTGTTATCAGGTGTTTTCAGAATGACGACGGGGCACAACGCATGGCGCATGACTGATTCCGCAGTGCTTCCCATCAGCAGTCGGGCTATGGCGGTGTTGCCATGGGAGCCAAGGATAATCATATCAGCATGGTGCTCTTTTGCATAGTCAAGAATGGCGGTCGAAGGTTCCCCGTGCTGAACCGTAAAGAGGGCTCGCACCTTGCTGCCGGAAAGCATATCGCTGTACCGCGAGAATTCATGCAGGTGCTTTCTGAGCGATCCGTCTTCATTCTCTGTTCCCGGCGCGACATAGAGTACCATGAGTTCTGTGTCGGAACAGTGCAGCGCAGCAGCATATCGCACAACGGCATCAGATGCAGCAGAAAAATCAACCGCACAAATAATTTTTTTCAGTGGTATTTTCATGTTACCAGAAGATCTCCCCGGTTGCGCGTTTGAGAGTATAAGTATTCAGGACATAAGCATAAGCGGCCTGCAGCCTGGCAAGTTCAGCCTGGGAGAGTGAGGCTTCGGTATCGAGCAGATCAAGCGCGGTAGCCATGCCATTTTCGTATCGGGCCCTTGCGTGTTTTGCGGCCAGTTCCGCCTGTTGTACCTGTACTTCAGTCGTTGTCATCTTTTCTGATGCGGTCTGGAGGGCATGGAGCGTTTCGGCGACGTCAGTTTTTACCTGCTGTTCGGTATCAAGCCGTCGTTGGGTCGCGGCACGGAGCTGTGCCATGCTTTCCTGGCGCTCAGCGCTGGCACGAAAACCGGTAAAGATCGGAATTTCTAAATGAAGGTTTCCGGAAACGTTGTTGCGCATTTCATGGATATCAGGTTGATAGCCATTGGTGGTTCCGTATGAGATACTTCCGGTAACAACGGGCATTCCCTCTTTTGAGGCAAGTGATCGATGCAATTTTGCGGCGGCTTCATTCTCTTTGGAGAGTTGCAGTTCGATTCGCTTCTCCAAAGCCTGAGCGACCAGTCCGGACTCTGCATGGGTGTCTCTTGCGGCAACAGCAAACGATCCCTGAAGCGTCAAGGGCACATTTTCAGCCAAACCTGTAAGTCGGTGCAGGGTTAAGTCACTGCGCCGCAGTTCATGCTCCAGATCAAGCATTCTGTTGCGAGCAGCCGCAATACGCACTTTCGTTGAAAAAAGATCAAAGGAAGTTGCAGCTCCTGCCTGGTATCGTTTTGTCGAGTACTCCAGAGCTTTATTAAGCGCCGCAATCTGCTTTTCTTCAACCCGGAGATTTTCGCGCAGAAACAGAATGCCGTAAAAGAGCTGTACGGTTTGCCAGGAGAGTTCCCGTCGCGCCAGTTCCAGCGAGTTTTGCGCCGTTTTTCTCCCTGTCAGGGCAAGGTCGACATTGTTGCCCCGTTTTCCGAAATCAAGGATGGTTGCTCGAGCGGTCACTTTGGCATCGTAGTTGTCATGGGGCATGAATTGCAGCGGAGCACCTCCGCCTATACTCATTTCGGAGACGGTGTCAAGCCAGGTATACCCTGCGCTGGCCGTGATCTGGGGAAAATAGGCGCTTCTGCTCCGGGTGACCCTTGCGTCAGCCGCACTCATCTCTTCAGCCGCAGCTTTCAGAGCGGGATTGTTTTCTCGGACAAGCTGGATTGCTGTTTCAAGGGTGATCGGCGCTTCTCCTGATGCTTTGACGGCAGTTGCCGCTCCTGGCCATGACAGTATCAGTGCTGTTGCAGCGATACTTGCGGTTCTGGCCAGCCTGCTTTTCTTTATCATGGCGCTATGGTTTGTTCCGTTATATTCGTTCTCCTTTTTTTAGCAATTTATGTGCCAAAATTCCTTGATTTTGAAATAATCAGTTCAGTCGGTGCTTTCCCGGGGTGCTTTCTTCATCTCTGATTTCCTGTGTTCCGAAAAGTTCAGAATTTTCTGTAGTATGTGTTCCCAAGTTTCAGGAATGCCATTCATATTTTCTTGTGTCATGAGCAGCTTTTCCTTCCATGAGGCCCATAAGTTGATGCAGTACATCAGCAATGCTGTTGGCTCCATCCGCGATCCCCAGGAACTTTTCCGGACGGTAACGGACAAGCTGCGTCTTGTTTTTGAATTTGATTCCGCCGCCATTATCACCTTTGACAAGGAGAGGCGGTACAGCAACGTTTTTTTTGAAATGCTGCGTTTTCAGCTTCCAGAGAGCTTTGATCGCAAAAAAAGGCTGATTGCCGGATCGTGGATTGAGCCGCATCTTGCCGATCAGTCAGTTTCGGTGATCAGTATCGAAGAGTCGCTTGAGCGTTATCCTCTGGATCTTCTTCTGCCCCAGATACTCTACGATCTTGGTATGCGGCAGGTCGCTCTTTCACCGTTGCGAACCGGAGGCAAGGTGATCGGGTTTCTCTGTTTTGTGTCGAAGGATGAAAAAGAGTGGAAGGAGAACGATAAAGAGCTTCTTGCAACTCTTTCATCGCCTGTCGCTGTTGCAGTCAGTAATGCGCTCGCCTATGAGGAGCTTCGTCAGCGTGAAGCGCAGACCGCCATGCAGCTTGCGGTCAACAATGCTCTGCTCACTATAAAAGATCGCAACAGGATGCTGCTCGCGGTCTGCGAACAGATAGAAAAACTGGTGCCATGTGCCTTTCTTGGTATCCGCGTCATGGGCGCGGATGGAGCCTATAGTCTTTACGACAATTTCATGCGCGAGCATGGTGGAGGTTTTGTCCCGATCTCCTCGCATCAAGCGCTTGATATTGATGATTTTGAGGAGATTGCCCGGGAGAGCTTTTCACTGATTACCAATCCAGGTTGTTTTGGTGGTGAAGCGTTTGTTCAGCTTTGCCGGGAGTACCGGATTCTCGCGCTTGTCAGGGAAAAATTCGGCATCTGTTCTCTGCTGACGGTTCAACTCTGGGATACGCCGGGCAGCCGCGCCGGATTGATTATCTCCGATACCTCCCGCTCGTTTGAGGAGCATGACCAGGCGACGGTAGCCCTGATTGTGCCTCAGCTCTCCCTGGCCCTGCAGAACTATCTTGCTTTTGAAGAGATTGATGATTTGCGCCGAAAACTTGAGGGTGAGCGTACCTCTCTTATTGAAGAGATCAATGCGGTGCATAATTTTGAGGAGATTATCGGCAAAAGCACTTCCCTTGTGGCAGTCTTGCGAAGGGTCAGCCAGGTCGCTCCTACTGATGCGACGGTGCTGATTCAGGGTGAAACCGGCACAGGCAAGGAGCTGTTTGCCCGTGCCTTGCACAATCTTTCAACCCGCAGCAAGCGTGCGCTGATCAAGATCAACTGTGCCACCCTGCCAGCTCCCCTCATTGAGTCAGAGCTGTTTGGTCACGAAAAAGGGAGCTTTACCGGGGCCACAGAACGGCGGATCGGCAAGTTTGAACTGGCTGAAGGGGGTACTATTTTTCTGGATGAAATCGGAGAGCTTCCGCTTGAATTGCAGGCAAAGCTGCTGCGTGTGCTTCAGGAGCGTGAGCTTGAACGGCTTGGAGGAAAACAGGTGATCAAGGTTGATGTCCGCGTCATTGCAGCCACCAACCGCGATCTTGCTCGCGAGGTGGCCGAAGGGCGGTTTCGTGAGGATCTCTTTTTTCGGCTCAACGTCTTTCCGCTTGCCATTCCGCCGCTCGGTGAACGTCGTGAAGATATTGCCATGCTCGCCGCCCATTTTGCCACAAAGTTTTCAAAGGAGTTCGGCAAGCCTGTTCGTTCTTTCCGGGAGAGCGACATGAATCGCCTGGTTGGGCGTGAGTGGAAGGGCAATATCCGGGAACTCGCTCACCTGATCGAGCAGGCAGTTATTGTCTCTGACGGTACGGTGCTTGATTTTTCAACGATTCTCTCTCCTCCTTCTCTGGAACCAGCGCTTCAGACGCCTGGTTGTATCAGAACCATGCGTGATTTTGAACACGAGGTGACCGTGATGGAACGAGAGTTGATTCTTGATGCTCTCAGCCGTTCAAAAGGAAGAGTGAGCGGGGTGGGCGGAGCTGCCGAGCAGCTTGCCCTGCATCCGAAGACATTGTATTCCCGGATTGAGAAGCTTGGGTTGAGCAAGCGGTATCAGTAGGGAGAGTATCAGAGATTATATTACTGACAGTTCTGTTCCTCAGCAGATGGAGAGTTCACCGTGTAGTGTTTCAGAACACGGATAACGTTGCATAATATTTTTCAAAATCAGCCACATCTCTCTTCACCCATAATGACTCGCTTCTTTCTTGAGATTATTAAAGACGTTGTGCATCAGCCTCTGCGCAATGAAGGTCTTGAAAGCTTCGTCGTTCATGATGCGGTTGAAGATGGCTTCGTTACCATTCATCCGGTCGAGCAGCAGGGTTTCGAGGTGCTGGTTGAAGACAGGCTCGAAGTTTGAGAGGGTGTTGGCCTCTGCTGCCTGCCGGATTTTTTCGTTCTCTGTGGCGGCAGACTCCAACTGATTGAAAAAGAGCTGGTCGGCAGGGGTGAAATCGGTGCCGAATCGTTCATTGAGCTGTTCAACCAGTGTGGAGAGGGGCACCTCTTCATCGGTGCTTCCGGTTCCGACCTCTTTTGGGCCAGCCAACGGAGGCGCATCTCCCTCCCTCAACGAAATAGCACCTTCGCTGTACTTCTCCAGCCGGTAGTATTTCAACTGCACCTCGTCATCAATGCTGATATGTCGTCCTGTGTCGCGGGGAAGCTTTGAGAGCAGGTAACGCCCGAAGGTGTAGAGCTTTTCAAGAGCTGAATCCTGATAGGGAATAACCTGCGAAAGGAATCCGTAGAGGTTCCGAAAGCTCGAAAACTGGCTTTTGAACAGATCAATCTCCTCCTCCTCAAGCTTTTTGACTCGTTCAACCACCACATCGAGAATACTGTTCAGCTTTTTATGTTCGGTGCCGGTAGGGTGCATCCGGTTGCTGAACCAGATGTCGCACCATGCGTTCACCTCCGACTGGTCGTAAACCTTCCACTGGTCGAGCTTGTGAGCCAGTTCATTGAGCTGGTGTGGATCGCTCTCTTCACCCTGTTCAGTAGTTTCATAGTAGGGTTTGAACGAGAGGTAGATCTCTTCCGGGTCGTTGACAAAATCGAGCACAAAGGTGTTCTCCTTGCCGGGGCAGGTGCGGTTCAGGCGTGAGAGTGTCTGCACGGCCTGAATGCCGGAGAGCCGTTTATCGACGTACATGGTATGCAGCAGGGGCTGGTCAAAGCCGGTCTGATACTTTTCCGCCACCAGCAGCACCTGAAACTCATTGGATGCAAAGCGCTCCGGCAGCTCTGTTTCCCTGATACCGTGGTTCATCTGCGTTTCGGTGAACCTGATACCGGGATGGTCGTCAAGAGAGAGTTCACCCGAAAAGGCAACGAGGGTTTTGATATCGTGGTATTTCTTCGCTTTCAGGTAGCTGTCGAACGCCAGTTTGTAGCGCACGGCATGTTCACGAGAGCCGGTCACCACCATCGCTTTGGCCTGCCCGCCGATCTTGTGGCGGGTGTGTGTGCGGAAATGCTCAACGATGATCTCAACCTTTTGCGTAATGTTGTAGTTGTGCAGGTCAACATAACGGGCAAGGGCGCGAGCCGCCTTTCTTCTCGGCAGCTCGGGATCATCCTCCACCGTCCGGATCAACTGATAATATCGTTTGTAGCAGGTGTACCCTTGCAGCACATCGAGAATGAACCCCTCTTCAATGGCCTGACGCATACTGTAGAGGTGGAAGGGGGATGTGCCGTTTTCTCCGGGCTCGTCAAAGACCGCGAGCGTTTTGAACTTGGGGGTGGCCGTAAAGGCGAAAAAGCTCAGATTCGGCTGCCTGGTTCGCTTGAGCTGTTCACGAATCATCGATTTTTTCGCCTCCTCCGACAGCGGTTCATCGTTCATGTCGAGAATCTGTTCAGCAATGGCCGACTCAATCCCCTCACGGTTCAGAATTTTTTTCAGCTCCATGGCAGTTTCGCCACTCTGCGAGCTGTGCGCTTCGTCCACAATGACGGCAAAGCACCTGCCTGTTGTGGAGATGTCGATGCCTTTGCCCTGCTTTTCAAGCGTGGCAAGGGCCTGCGTGATAAAGGGAAACTTCTGGATGGTTGAAATAATGATCGGCACACCGTCAGCGAGCGCTTTTGCCAGTTGCTGCGTGTTTTCGTCAATCTTCTGCACCACCCCCTGCTTGTGCTCGAACTGGAAAATGGTATCCTGCAACTGCTGGTCGAGTACCACCCGGTCGGTAATAACCACCACCGAATGAAAGATTTTTTCATTCCCTTCATCATGGAGGGTCGAAAGTCGGTGGGCAAGCCATGCAATGGAGTTAGACTTTCCCGAACCCGCAGAGTGCTGGATCAGGTAGTTGTGCCCTGAGCGGTGCTGCCGTGCATGATCGGAGAGTTTGCGCACTACATCAAGCTGATGGTAGCGGGGGAAAATCATGCTTTCGCGCTGAAGCTTCTTCAACCCTTTCGCGGTCGGAACAGTTTTCTCCTCAACCTGCAGGTGGAGGAAGCGTCCCAGAATATCCATCAGGCTCACTTTCACAAGCGCCTCTTCCCAAAGGTAGGCTGTGCGCACGTTACCCTCAATCGGCGGATTTCCCTTGGTGTTGTTGCATCCCCGGTTGAAAGGAAGAAAGTAAGTCTCTCCCCGGTCGAGCTTTGTGGTCATGCAGACCTCCTCTGTATCGACGGCAAAATGCACAAGGCAGCGCTGCTTGAAGGCAAAGAGCAGCTCATTGGGATCACGGTCGCGGTACTGCTGTTTGGCATGGAGCACACTCTGCCCGGTCAAGGCATTTTTCAGCTCTATCGTCACAACGGGCAAACCGTTCACCGCAAGCACCATGTCAGGGATGGCTCCACTCTCTGTTTCCAGTTGACGGATAACGGTCAGCCGGTTTTTGCTGAACCGCTCCAGCGCAAGGGGATCCATGCCGGTATTTGGCTGAAAATAGGCCACCCGCACGGTTTTGCCGAAACACTTGAATCCGCTTCGCAGAATGGAGAGCATCCCTTTCGTTCGCAGCTCCCGCACCAGGCTTTCAATCAGCACCGCTTTGGCATTTCCGTTGTTCAGCAGAGAGAATCGCTCCCAGAACTCCGGTTGGGTATCCTGAACAAACGCCACAACTTCATCAGGAAAGATCGCAAGCTTCTTGTCGTACGCCAGCGGGTCGCCCTTCTGGTAGCCGCCACGCTGGAGCAGCGATTGCTCTATGGAGTGCTCAAAGTCAGATTCCTTGTGCATGAGGGGGGAAAAGTGAAGTTATTTTCCAACCAACCGACCCTTGAGTTCGGGATAGTCTGGAAACACAGAATCTATACTTGCCAGTTTTGCGTCACAGGCAAGAGCGGTTGCAATGATAATCCTGTCTGCGGGATCCCTGTGAATGTCAGAAAGCATCGCTGCTTTGTGCATGATTTCACAAGTAACCGGTAACGATTCAATGCCTGAATTTTCAAGAGCTTCCCTTAACCATTCATCAACGGGTAACGGCAGTGTTAGCTTTCCCCGCTTTACCAGCAACGAAACTTCAAAACAGGATATTGCCGAAATGGCCCAAGAGCTATCTGCCGTCATGGCATTGATCACAGGTTCTGATAACGCCTGATTGCCGTTAACAATCCAGTTAACCCAGATGTGGGTGTCGAGCACGATCATGAGAAGCAGTTCCACTCTTCTTCTGGTGATACCGGCACGGTCAGGTCTGCCAGAACACTCCCTTTCCCGGCAATAAGGGGTGAGGGTTGTCTGTTTGTTTGTAATGGAGCTATGGCTGTTTCTGTTGTGCCAAGAATTGTTACAATAACATGCGCCTGACTGACCGACGGTTTCTCTCCCAACCATGTTATAGCCCCATGCTCATAGATGGCTTCATAACTCTGCAACATTGTCATCTCCATATCTTGATTGAAAAACAGTAATCCATCAGGTTTGCTGGATGTTGGTTTACAGTGCACCCTGTGCTGGTCATACGGTTCAACATGGTTCATGAATGGTACAAAGCCCATCAATTTCCGCTACCTGCCAGCCGAAGAAAGGTAAAAATATATTTTATCAATCCCGCCTTTGTAACGGTTATCCCGAATGAAGACCACAAATTTACCATGATGAGCGGCCTCTTCACTGCCTTTGAAAGCTTGCGCCACTGGGCTCAACCCTGTCCGCTTCTTTGTTGACATCATGCGCTGCGTCATGCTGAAAGGGTCAGGATTGATGGAGATTCGTGCTCAGTTGCTCTGGATGGTCGGCTATGCTGTGGTGATGGTGTCGCTTGCCTTGAACCGGTACCGGAAGGTGGCGGAGTCAGGCGGTCGCCACATTTTTTCTTTTGTGTGTGGAATGCTATATTTATGGTATAGAAACAGCACACAAGTATGCTATGCAATTTGAGTTTGATCTTGATAAAAGCAGGCAGAACAAGGAGAAACACGGCATTGACTTTTTTGAAGCTCAAGTGTTGTGGTGTGATGATGAACTGGTTGAAATTCCGGCAAGAACGACCGATGAGTGTCGGTTTATTGTTATCGGGCAGATTTCAGGCAGATGCTGGTCTGGTGTGATTACCTACAGAGGTGAATCCATAAGAATAATTTTAGTAAGAAGATCCCGTCCTGAGGAGGTGGCTCTCTATGAAAACAGAGGAATTTGACAAGAAATTTGATGATGGTGCCGATATCACCAATTACCTTGATCTGAGCAAGGCAAAAAGGATAAAACAAGAGCACAAGAGGGTGAATGTTGATTTTCCGGTCTGGATGATTGATTCCCTCGATAAAGAGGCAACTCGCCTTGGCGTAACGCGTCAGTCCGTGATAAAAGTATGGCTCGGATAACGTCTTCAACAGCAGAAGGTGTGAACTTTTTGCTGAGTGAGTATTTTTTGTGGTTAATGATGAAATTGGCTCTGAAACTTCAAGAGCAGGCGGAGCTTGTTGATAAACTGATTGCTCATCTTGATGCACCGGATAAAACGATTGATGCATTATGGACAACAGAATCTGAAAGCCGGATTGATGCCTATGAACAGGGGCAATTACAATCAGTCTCGTTAGGAGAGGTTCTTGAAAAGTATAAGAATCTCTGACAGCAATGGATATTCGCTTGCTTGATGATGCCATCAGAGAAACAGAAATTCTTGTTGTTGCTGTTGCAAATTTTCACAGAAACCCTTCATATTGGCAAGATCGTCTTTGATGCTTGTCAGCTTTTCCTGCTTCACAAGTGCAGGCTGCCATGAACGTCCCCATGACTGACAGGGGAAGTGATTGCTCTATGGAGTGTTCGAAGTCTGATTCCTTCTCTGCCAGTCGAATTATCAAGAACATGGCTTACAACGCGTTCAGGTCAGCCTTGATACTCGACCAGTTCCGTTGAAATTCAGCATAGGCAGGATAACTCTTTACCAGTTCAGCCCATAACGCTTCTGCCTGTTCAAAGTGCCGACGAGCTTTTGTTGCATCGCCGCGTTTGTCGCGGTTGAAAACGCCTAACTTCGCATACGAAATGGCGAGCCCATTTTTGAAGGAGACATTTTGCGGATAAGCCTCATAGAGTTCTTTACCTAATCGGGAGCGTTCCTCAAAAAAGGTCAAAGCTTTGTCGAGATTTCCGAGAGCGGAGTGAGTCTCTCCAAGTTTAGAGTAAGAGATAGCGAGGCCGTTTTTGAAGGAGACATTTTGCGGATAAGCCTCATAGAGTTCTTTAAAAAGTCGGGTTTCATCATCAAAAAAGGTCAAAGCTTTGTCGAGATTTCCGAGATCGGAGTGAGTCTCTCCAAGTTTTCCACAAGATACAGCAAGGTTACTTCGATAAAAAATTTTATCGTAATTATTGCTTATTAATACAGTGTAAATATTGCGGGAATTTGTGAATGCTTGGAGGGCATCAGGCAGTTTGCCTGTGGTTGTAGAGAGTTCACCAATATGACCGTAAGCATTGGCTCTTTGCCAATCCAAAACTTGCGGATGCGCTATGATGATGTTGAATAAGCGTGTGGCTTTTTCGTAACGTTGAATTTGCTGATAAAAATCGGCTGTTTCTTGCAGAATGTCAAGATTAGTGTTGTCCAGAAGAACAAGCCTGTCGTAAAGGGCTTCGGCTTTATCATAGTTAAATTCGAGTAAATAGGTTTGAACCAGAAGTTGAATGGCAAGGATGTCCTGTTGGGTGCCCTTTTTGTTGTCTGCATCTTGTTGTTCAATTTCACTTTTTGCAGATGCAATCCGTTCACGCTCTTTAATTCGTTGATCAGCACGATGAAGAAGGTCCGCCCCTTCCAGCTTTTTTTGGGTTTCAAGAATTTTCCCCGCTTTAAATAATTCCAATGCTTCCAGATAGAGCGGTTCAACATCATCAAAATTTACACGGGCAAATTTATCGGCAAGCTGATCCAGTGCCTGTTTTTGCTTGTCGTATTGCTCCTGAAGTGTTGTGAATTTATCCAAATATTCCGTTTGAGAAATTTGAAGCCGTTGGAGCTGGCTCTGTAATGATTTTTTCTCTTTTTCAAATCCTGACAGCAAGGCTTTGTCAGAGATGTTATAATATTCCTTTTTTGCGGCTTCAATTTTTCCCGCTTTGGCAAGGATAATATCTTGACCAAGTTGATCGGAATTACTTGTTTTCAGGATTTCAAGCTCTTTTTTGTTGACCAGTTCGTAGCCGTTTTTAGTGATTTCGTTGACAAAAATAAAATCACCGGGCTTTTTTGTGTTAAACAGAAGCCGAAATTTTCCGTAATCATCGGAGGTGGTTGGCACCGCATCGTTAAAAATTATTTGTACACCTCCAATGGCAGTTTTGCCCGAATTTTGCTCTCGCACTAACCCGTTTTGAACCAGGGCATAAGAGGGACTGGAGAAAACCAGAAAAGTCAAAATAAAAAAGAAGCGTTTCATCGGTTTAATATTTTTCCAGGTTCAGCATTACTGGTTCATTTGCAATAACAGGGGTTGTAACCTCTTTTGATTTATATCCTTTGAGAAAGGTAGAAATACGTTGATTTATTCGCTGTTTGTCGAAAGGAATATGCAAGAGAAACCTTCCGGTTGAGTCTGTGTAGCAAGCCAGCTCCTGAACGTTTATTTTTACCCCTTCCAATGGTTGATTATTGCTGGAATCAGTTATTCTTCCATTAATTACGCCTAAACTATTGTCTCGTGCAATAGGCAAATATAGTACCTCCTGTGGTAATACCAGAGTGGTGTCTCTGTGAATAAAGCCCTTTGCGTCAAAACTCAGATGAACTGGCTTGTTTCTGAAGTTTGCAGGAATGCCTTTGAAGATGGTTTCACTGACAACATTTTTTGCGCTGTCGATTTTGTCGCCATAGGCAAGGGTTAATAATCCGTTGGCTGGCGGCAGTTCTGCATTTGGCGTGATATTTCTTAAAGCAACAGTTAACTGGAGCGGTTGCTGAAGCCGTTGATATTCGTAAAAAAAATAACTGAAGCCGATCGATAAAAACGATACAATGATGAACAAGAAAATCCAAAGGTGTTTTTTTTCTCCAAAATTAAATACCGGATTGTTCAGTGGTGCATTATACTGATGCTGAATGTTAGCCCCCTGATTATTCACGATGATAGTGTATATAAATTCATTTTTCTCAAAATCCGCCCCTTCAAGCCGTTCAAACTCCTTGTTGAACTGGTTCCAGAGGTCATCGCTGTTTGAGTAGGTTGCATGGAAGTGCCCCAGCGCAGCAAGTTTCTCTTTGAATTCCTGCAGGCTTGGTTCTGGGGTGGTGGTCGGCTCCCTGAACCAGGTGAAAATAAATGGCTTGCTGGTTGCCTTGAATGCTCCGAAAGCGGTATCAAACTCTTCGGCAGTGTACATGCCAACTTTGTTGCAGGCAAGGAGAATGAAAATATCGGACTCTTTTATCTTCTTGTTATACTCATCCTGTGAACGGGTGCTTGAGATTCTGGAAGAGAGGTCTTCCCAGATTTCGAGATGGAGGAAAATGCCTTTTTGAGCCCAGGCCTTGTTTTTGCGGTTGATCTCGATTTCAAACTGCTCGCGATCACGTTTCAGCTCATGTGAAGAGGCGAGGAAGATTTTTATTGTTTTCATGGCACAGGTTCTGTTATTGTTCAGGCTGACAGTATTTCCTTTTTTTCATGCAATTGAACATCCATTTTACCGGTTACTGCGTCGGTAATGAGCGCGGATCGGTACTCCTTGAGCCGTTCGATTGCTTCAGTTACTTGTGCTTTTTGACGATCTATTGTTGCTGTTTTTTTCTCAATTTGTACGGCTATGGCTTGCTGTTCTTCGAGTGGGGGAACTGGCAACTTAAAACCCGCAAGGCTTTGGCGGGGAAGCTCCATGAAAGTGCTGCCTTGTCCCAAGCATTGTAATATTGGTTTTGCTGATAACAGGGTGTAGTACCAATATTCTGGAATACCGTTTTCAGGTTCAAGAATTCTGCATCCTTGATTGCAGCATGCTGGTACTGTTGAAAGTGCAAAATGCCCAATGGGAGCACGAGTTGAAAGAACAACACTGTTTGATTTTGCAAGAGAGGTGCCGCAGCTTTTATATCCCTCTTCAGTTATTTTTCTTCGGCTCTCCGATATGTTTTTTTGCTGGTTATTGCCTAAATCTTCAGGAGTAAACCAGACTATATCACCATCCCAGAAAAGTTCTTCGCCGTTTCTTGGTGTAGACCCGCTGTATATTTTGAAAATATTCCTTGTTTGTTTCACCTCCCAATGCTTCGGAATCTCTCCAAGCCATGCGACACCGGAATTTTTCATCGGCGCTGACGGGTCGAGGCCTTTGGTGACGGCCCGGGTGATGAGGGCGGTGCGTTTTTCGTCGAGTTTTTTGAGCAGCGTCTCTTTTTTTGTAATCAATTCGTCGATTTCTGCTGTTTTCCGGTCAAGGAAACTTGCAATAGCTTGCTGTTCTGCGAGAGTGGGAAGAGGAAATTCAAGGGCAGCAAGTTTTTCACCCGTCAAATGTGCTATCGTTGCTTTATTGCACAAAATGTCAAACCATAGTGCATTTGAGACGTGTTGCATGAAGTACTGAAGATACTTGACACATGTTTTTTCTTTTGCCCGAACTCGGTGAAGAGCATTTTGGATAATGCATACATCCATTGTGTCGATCAACAGTGCAGCTCGCCCGACTTCGCCGCCTTCACAGATCAGCAGATCACCTTGTTGTACCGAGAATTTTTCTATCTCCCGTTCCGTAGCCCACATGGTTGGGAGATCATCATGATTTATCTGGTTCCACTGAACATGTTGGGCTTTGAGGTATTTGATTTCAGAATCTGATTCTGTTTTCGATTCAGGTTGAAGCATTTTTCCAAGCTGTACGTCGTAGTAAAACCTGATCTTCGTTACCTCCCAATGCGCGGGTATCTCCCCGATCCACTCCACTCCGGAATCTCTGTACGCCGGATATTTCTGATAGCGGCTCATTCAACAACCTCCCTGAGCAGGTTGAGGATGCTGGTTTCGAGCGCTTTGATATCGGTCTCAATCTCTTCAAGCGGGCGCGGCGGTTTGTAGACGTAGAAGTGGCGGTTGAGGGGAATCTCGTAGCCGACTTTGGTTTTGCAGTGGTCTATCCAGGCATCACTGACATGTGGCAGCACCTCTCTCTGGAGATACGCTTCGCAATGGCTGCGTACCAGTTTGAGGAGCTTGCTGTTATCGGCATCTTTTTCGTAGCCGATTGGGAGCGGCAGAAAGGAATCGTCAGGCAGCGGGAGCAGTTCCGTATCGCGCAGTTCGGGATCCGGCTCAGGGTTCCCCTTGCTGTCGCGGCAGATCTCCGCTGTTTCATCGCGCTGGCTGAGTGCGCTGAGAATCGCTTTTTTCAGTGGGGCATCAATTTTTATATCGGCGCTTTTCAGTGCGGCATCGAGCGCTTTCAGAAAGGCCGGGCGGTTGCGGTAAAGTGTGTCACTCTCCATGCCATGCAGGGCTTCAAGCAGGGCATGCTGCATGGCTTTGCCGTTTCGGAAATCCTCTGCCTGTGCTTCAATCGTCCTCTTTTTACTCAGTATCAGGTTATGGAATGCGGTTTCGTTTGCAAGAGGTTCAATGCGTTCGGCGCTTGCCTGAAAGTTGAGGCGTAGGGGGCGCTCGACGGTCATTTTCAGATAGCCGAAGTCGATATTCCGGAAAATTTTTGAGCTTATGTGCCGCTCTTCATTGCCATTGTTCACTGTACGGCATTCGGTGTTATGGCGAAAGGCACCGTAAAGCTGAACCAGTTCGCTGATATGCTCATCGGAGAGCTCGTTGCGCTTGTTGCCCATGCTCTTTTTCATCTTCCGGAAGTGGCGGGTTCCGTCAATGAGCTGCACATACCCTTTGCGCTCTTTTGGCTTTTTGTTGGTGACAATCCATAGGTAGGTGTAGATGCCGGTGTTGTAGAACATCTGGTCGGGCAGGGCGATGACGGCATCGAGCCAGTCGTTTTCGATGATCCAGCGCCGGATGTTGCTCTCGCCGCTTCCCGCATCGCCGGTGAAGAGGGGGGAGCCGTTGAAGACAATAGCAATGCGCGATCCGTCGCCTCCGCTGGAGGGTGAGGGGTGAAATTTGGAGATCATGTGCTGCAAAAAGAGCAGCGAGCCGTCGTTGATGCGTGGCACGCCAGCGCCGAATCGTCCGCTGAACCCCTGGGCGGCTTCATCATCCACGTAACTTTTTTCCGGCTTCCACTCCACACCGAAAGGGGGGTTGGAGAACATGAAGTGAAAGCGTTTGTCGGGGTGGCCATCCTGTGGTACAAAGTTGTAGGCGCGGCTTTTTGAGTCTTTGATGCCGAGCGTGTCGCCATAAACAAGGTTGCCGATCTCCTCGTCCTTGATAAGCAGGTCGGAGCAGCAGATTGCGTAGGATTCCGGGTTATACTCCTGCCCGAAGAGTTCAACGTTGGCATCCCGGTTTTTGCGTTTAATGTACTCTTCGGTAACCGAAAGCATCCCGCCGGTTCCGGTAGTCGGGTCGTAGATGGAGCTGTATTTTCCGGCCTTGAAGACCTCATTTTCATAGACAAACATCAGCTCAACCATCAGGCGGATAACTTCGCGCGGGGTGAAGTGGTCTCCGGCCTCCTCATTGGCTTGCTCGTTGAATTTCCGTACCAGCTCTTCAAAGAGGTAGCCCATCTGGAGGTTTGAGAGTTTGGCGGGCGAGAGATCAATTTCTGAGCTGCAAAACTCTTTGACAATGAGGAAGAGGCGGTTGCTGTCGTCCAGCTTTTCAATCTCTTTTTCAAACTCGAATTTCTCGAAGATGTCGCGTACACGAGGCGAAAAGCCTCTGATGTAGGAGATGAGGTTGTCGGCAATATTTGGAGCATCTCCAAGCAGTTTCTGGAAGGTGAAGGGGCTGGTGTTGTAGAGCGCCTGTTTGCGGTTGCCGCCGTTGGCAACTCTTGAGAGGGCGGCTTCGAGCGCCGGGCCGCTCATCCCTTTTGCTTGCAGCCGTTTCAGTTCGGCAAGCACCGGCTCTTTGGTTGGTTCAAGCACCAGGTCAAGGCGGCGGAGGATGGTCATGGGCAGCATGACGTGACGGTACTGCGGCGGGCGGTATGGACCCCTCAGCTTGTTGGCGATATTCCAGATAAATCCTGCGAGATCCTGATGTGTGCTTGATGCCATGGGACTGCTGTTTTTGTTCAAGTTTTGCCGGTGAAGGGCGGGGGCTGGGCAGGGTAGATTGTTGCTTTTTTACCCGCAAACCTGCCGTATGGCCCTGGCCACAATCGGAATGCCCTCAGCAATCTGCTCAGGAGTGTTGTTGCAGTAGGAGAGGCGCAGAGAGTTGTTGCGCTTTCCTGCCGGGTCGAACGTTTTGCCTACCACAAACACCGCCCCGCCCTCTATGGCAAGTTGCACAATTTTTGTGGCATCGGTCTCTTCCGGCAGGGTGAGCCAGAGGTAGAAGCCGCCACGCGGTTCGTTCCACTGTACGTAGTCGGGCAGATGTTCCCTGAGAGCGGCTACCATGGCGTTCGCCCTTCTCTTGTACTCCTGTCGAACAGTGGCGATATAGCTGTAAATCTGGCCGGAGCGGATGAATTCATCGGCCAGCACCTGGGTAAAGCTTGGCGAACAGGCATCGGCGGATTGCTTGATCAGCTCGCATTTCTGGTAGATCTCTTCCGGCACCAGCATCCACCCAAGCCGCAGGCCGGGGCCGAGAATTTTGGAGAATGAGCCGGTATAGCAGATCTCAATTCCTTCAGGATTGATCGCCTTGATGGGCTTGAGTTGTTCCCGATCCTCTTCGTAAAAGTAGAGGTCGCCGTAGGCATCATCCTCAATCAGCGGAATATCGCGCCCCTGAAGCGCTGTTATAAGTTGCTCTTTGCGTTCAGTGCTGTAGAGCAGCCCTGCCGGGTTGTGGAAATATGGGGTGATGTAGAGAAATTTCGGCTTCTCTTTTTGGTCGATCTTCTGTTGCAGCGCCTCCATGACAATACCGTCGCGGTCAACCGGGATGCCTTTCAGTTCAGCATCGTAGGAGCGGAAAGCCGAAAGCGCCCCGATAAAGCAGGGATTTTCGACAAGGACAGGGTCATGGGGATCAATAAAGGCTTTACCGAGCAGATTAAGCCCCTGCTGTGAGCCGGTGGTGATGAGCAGCCGGTTCGTATGTACCGGCAACCCCTTTTTTTCGAGGAAACCGCTCAGTGACTCAAGCAGTGAGGGAAGGCCGGGTGTCGGGCCGTACTGAAATGCGATGCGCTTTTTTTTAATGTCGAGTCCTTTGAAAAGATCCTCGATCTCCTGAACAGGAAAGAGTTCATTGCCGGGCATGCCTCCCGCAAAGGAGATGATGTCTGGTCTTGAGGCCAGGGTCATAAGATCCCTGATTTCCGAGGAGCGGAGTGATGAAACGGCTTTGGAAAACCTTGGCATGATTGTATTGTTGTTATCGCTACCAACCTGCCGCATAGGGGCTTGTGGCGAAAGCTCCAGAAGAACGACATGTTGGTAATTGGTTAAACCTGATAGACATCCCCTTCCTGCAGCAGCTCCATCTTGTGCTCCTGCAAGACATCAATGAGCTTCTGCAATGATTCCGCCCTGATAACCACCGTAGCCTTACAGTCGCCCGAAGCGAAAGCGTACATGTAGTCAATGGCGACGTTATTATCTGAAATGAGCTGCAGCGCCTTGTGCAGCCCGCCGGGTCTGTGGGGGATAATCATCCCGACCACATCGGTGATTTTGACGGCAAATCCCGCCTTGCGCAGGATCTCTGCCGCAGTATCCGGTCGTCCGACAATCATGCGCAGAATACCGTAGTCGGCAGTATCGGCAATGCTGAATGCCGAGATATTGATGTCGTTGGCGGCCAGAATACCGGTCAGTTCGGTCAGCCTGCCAGTCCTGTTTTCGAGAAAAACCGAGAGTTGTTTGATAATCATAGGTGGTTGTGATTTTCAGTTTTCACTTTTTTTATGGTGACAGCATATTTCTTTTTATCGGACGTTCCATGATGTTCCTTCAGAAAATCCGGCACGGGTTGGTAATGGTGGTGCATGTTCCAGTACCTCGTTGAACTCATCATTTCCCACGATGCCTTGCAGCGCAGTCAAGTCCTCAATGGAGCCAAACGTCATAACGTGTGCAAGAAAATGCACGGGATCGGCAAGCGCCGTCCCGCCGTAAAGCGTGAACATCACGGGTGTAACGTCAAGTTCTGGCCATAGCCGAAGCTGAGATGGGGGCAGAAGGGATAGATTTGGGATGAATACTGGCACCGGTAAGGCATCATATCGTTGCAATAGAGATCTTTACCGTAAAATTAATAAATTATCTATTCATTCATACCTATTCGGTCTTCACCCACTTTAGTCGGTATCTCTGCGTGGAGGAAGCTCCTGTTTTGTTACCAATATGCCGTCCTTCCGGGGCTCGAAGCCAAACTGACAGAACACGTTGCTGATTGAAATGAAGTGCACGAGGGAAGATATTGCCTCTCCCCTACGCGTCTTTCAACACACCCAGCCTTACATGGAACCGGTAGTAAGGTACCGCTGATGCCAGCTTAATGCTTCGTCGAGCAGATGGGGGGTGTGTTTTCCAAAAGAATGGTCATACGCTCGTTTGTGATAATCCTGAAGTAATGGCTTGAAGTGCGGGTGGGCACAGTTTTCGATGATTACCTTGGCTCGCTGATTAGGGGAGAGACCACGGAGGTCAGCAAGGCCCTGCTCGGTAACCAGCACCTGAACATCGTGTTCGGTATGGTCGACATGGGAGACCATAGGCACAATGCAGGAGATTTGACCATTCCTTGCCTGGGATGGGGTCATGAATATCGAGATGTAGGCATTGCGCGCAAAATCACCCGAGCCTCCGATCCCGTTCATGATGGCGCTGCCCATGACATGCGTTGAATTGACATTGCCATACATATCGGCTTCGATCATGCCGTTCATGGAAATAACCCCCAGACGGCGGATCACTTCCGGATGATTACTGATTTCCTGGGGGCGCAGAATAATCTTGCTCTTGTATTCATCGAGATGGGCATAGAGTTCCGCCAGCGCCTTGTTGCTCAAAGAGAAGGCTGTCGCCGAAGCCGAAACCAGCTTGCCGGAGTGGATCATATCAAGCATGCCATCCTGAAGCACTTCGGTATAGGCGGTCAGGTTTTCGAATGGGCCATGGTTCAGACCCGCCATGACGGCATTGGCAATATTTCCAACGCCTGATTGCAGGGGTAGCAGATTCTTCGGGAGTCGTCCTCTTTTTACTTCGTGTTCAAGGAATTCGAGAATATGGCCGGCAATCATCCTGGAATTTTCATCAGGCTCGGAGAATTCGGAATTCCGGTCCGGGCTATGAGTTTCGATAATGGCTATAACTTTATCAGGATCACAATGCAGGTAAGGGTCTCCGATCCGGTCATGTGCATGCACGAGAGGTATCGGCTGGCGGTCTGGAGGCAGATGGGTGCCGTAATATATGTCGTGCATCCCTTCCAGACGGGCGTCCTGCCAGGAGTTCACTTCCAGAATGACCTTGTCCGCCTGATCCAGCCATGTCTTGTTGTTGCCAATCGAC
>Ga0194037_1000379_pt1 | contig 34921 bp, 27 predicted proteins | sample JunL306m_MetaG_FD_148653 | JGI IMG/M metagenome (GOLD analysis project Ga0194037, IMG submission 148653) | Anoxic zone freshwater microbial communities from boreal shield lake in IISD Experimental Lakes Area, Ontario, Canada - Jun2016-L304-6m | ecosystem: Environmental > Aquatic > Freshwater >... | reverse complement strand
TTATAATCCACCCCTGCTGGCACAGCACTATTAGGCACAATAGGTTGAGGTCTCATCCAACCTTGATAACACCATACCTTGGTGGTACGTATATTACCCAATTGTCCAGAATGCACTACTTCTAATGCATCTGTAAAATGTTTTTGACTTCTTTGCCATTGGCCTACTTGTACAATACGATTGTATCTGTTTTTAGCCGCAATCATGGTATTGCATTCTCCAATAGAATTTCCTGCAGGCTTTTCTACATACACATGTTTTCCTGCAGCACAAGCATCAATCATTTGTAGTGCATGCCAATGATCTGGCGTGCCCACAATGACAATGTCAATGTCTTTTCTATCTAATATTTTTCTGTAATCGCTGTAGGTGTCAATTTTTTGAACATTCGGTTGCTTGATTAATAATTCTGCCTTTCTTTTGTTCAAGACAGTTTCATCAATATCACAAAGGGCAACTACTTCTACATTGCTAACGGAAAGGGCACCTAAAGTATTGGCCCAACCCATTCCATTGACACCAATGGTGGCTACTCTTAAAGTATCGGTGGTAAAAATTTTACTGCTGGCAAATAAATTGGAAGTCATTAAAGCTCCAGAAGTCATGGCAGCGTTTCTTAAAAAAATTCGGCGGCTGTTCATATATGCATCGTTTTAAAATAAGTAAATAAAGGACTAGGTTAAATATAATAATAATTCAATTATTTCTCCTAAAAATTATACTAACGCTAATAAGCCAAAAAGGCCTATTAAATATAGAATTACAACAATAAAAGAATCGATGCCCATTCTAAATATTTGTTTTTTGGAATGGATGACCATGCCTGCCATATAAATACCCGTTAAAATAATTCCTAAGACGGTTAAATAAATATCGGAGGGTTTTAGATTGGGTAAAATGGCGTCGCCTCCAATCATGGAAGCCATTAAAAACAAGACGGGTAAAAAGGCATTGCCGCCAAAAATATCACTCACTGCCATATTGTAATCTCTAATTTTAGCAGAGGCGATACCTGTAGAAATTTCAGGTAGGGCAGTACACAAAGCCAAAATCGTTCCTCCAAATAAAACACCACTCATGCCCCAGCGATTGGCCAGGGTTTCTCCAGTAATCTCTAAAGCCCAACCTGCAAATAAGGTGATGATGGCTCCAATAAGAAGAATAAAAATGGCACCTTTGATGCTGCCTTTAAAAGTAGATTTTGGAAATTTTAATTGATGTATCAGGTTATCTGGGTTGGAGTTTTTCTTTGGGTCGACCATCTTTGAAATCATATAAATAGTACCTAACCAAATAATCAATATTAACCATTCAAAGGGGGTGGTTCTATAATAGATCAATGAACTAGGAAATTGTTTCGCAATGATAACAATAGAAAGTATAATGATTAAGGCAACCCCTTCTAAGATTAAAATTTTAGAATGACCTTTTTGGGTAAGTGGGGCCGATCTGCCAACACCAAATACATCAATCAATGACAAGACAACCGTTTGAATGGCAATTCCTCCTAAAATATTACTTATGGCAATATCATAATCGCGATGATAAGCTGCCACAGCAGTAATAGCAATTTCGGGCAAATTGGTCACAACGGCTAAAAACACCATGCCGCCAAAAGCTTCTCCTAAACCAAAATGCGTAGTTATGGCATCAATGGCCTTGGTTAATTTAATGCCAATCATCCAAATAGCGATGGCAGCTATTATAAATATAGTTAAGAGCAGGACACTAGAAAGATGGTTAAAATCCATGAATTCAAGTTTTATACTTTTTTAAAGTTACTAATAAAGAATAGTAAGGAAGAATTTAAAAACTATAAGATAGTGTCTGGTAGTAATTGTAGTGAAAATGATCAATAGGCACAATGGGCGCGGTATCATAAATAAAATCAATATTCAATGAGGTAGCAAGTCGCTTACTAATGGGCAATTGGATTTGATTGAATACCGAAGTCCTATTGCTAAAACTATTTTGATAGCTACCTGATTGATTAAATACACGTACAATAAATTCAAAATTATTCACCGGGTTGATGATGGAATATTTTGCAGTGATATTTATTTTGGGATGTGTTAGATGGATAGGTGTTCCACCTATTAAAGTGGGGTCATTGACAGCCGACCAATTCCATCTTTCATTTTCTAAAAAAATGCCACCACCCCAGAAAAAATCTTCTGTTTGAGTATTTTTAAAATAATGGATCAAATTTAATCCTGCTAAGTTTCTGTATTCCATTCCAATTGCGCCATCCCATTGAGTTTGAACAAAAGTTTCTAGGTGCAATTTGTTAGTTAGAATTCTATTATTTTTTAATTGAAAAGTACCTACGTCTTGAATGGATATGCCACCATTGGTCACTTTATCAATTTTGGAATAAAAAGTAGTGATGTTATTTTTTTTAATAAAAGAAAAGTCGCCCGTATAAAATAAATCCACCAAACTCTTTTTTTGTTGATCGGTCGCGATGGAGATGGATACTAAGCTTTGAATTTTTTTCGAAGAATCCATGGCGACAGTTTTATCTGTATTCAAAATTTGAGCCATCAAACTAGAAGTAAATGAAAGGGAAAGAAAAAGGATAAATATTTTTTTCAAAACAAACATGGACTGAAAGTTGGGTTAATATTGCAATGAAACTACATGATTTTTTACAATTCATCACCAACTGCAAGAGTATTGATGGGATAGGCTAAAAAATTAAATTAGGCCCAACCTATTTAAATTCAATCAGTTATGAAATCAATGGTAGCTATTTTAAACAAAAGTCTATAAAAATAGTAGACTTATAAAAAATATACCTATCTTTGTCCTGTCATCTAGAATCCTTGAATGGATACCAACTGAGAGCGAAGCCCTCCGCGGTGGTAAAATCGATGAGGACAAAGTCAAAATAAAACAATCATGCAGCAAATCCCCTTCTTTAAATAAAAATATTGTCATGTGGCCGAGTGGCGAGGCAAGGGTCAGCAAAACCCTTAACGATGGTTCAAATCCATCTATGACAGCAGATATACATCGTATATTAGGCAAGCAATCGTTAAACCGGGCGGTGTTTCTACACTGCCCTTTTTTTATTTATTTTTTACTTTGTACTGATATCTATAAATAAAAGCAATTAGCAAGAGCAAGGCACAAAGTTCTACCAATAATTTTTCAGGGTCTAAAAAATCAATGGGTCTATCTTTTAACAATGGATCCATGACTAAGCCATGCACCATAAACAAGAGTCCAGTACCATAAGAAATAATATGTATTTTTTTCCAGGTGGTGGTGCCAATTTTTTTTTTAATTATTTTCTGTGTAGTAATAATTACTACCAAGAGTGCGGTAAAGGAAATAACGCCCAAGCTCACAAACAATGCTTGATGCGGTGCATTCCATGGTTGAATTAAATGAACAAAAGTAAATTTTGAACTGGGATCTAAGGGTATAAGGATAAAGTGTATCAGTACTAAGCTTAGTGCGATATAGGCTGTGTAATTGTGGATCTCAATTAATTTTAGTGCTTTTATTTGAGGGGGTAATTTTTGCCAAAAAGTAGTTTTTTTATAGGCAGTGCTAATAAAAATACCAAGAACGATATTGATGGTTAAAACTACCATGGCTATTAAACCAATGCTACCTGCAATGTCGATGGTTTCCATAAATGAGACTAATTATAATTTCGAATTCATGCTAAAGATACTGAACAAACCATGAATACCTACTATGGTGTTGACTAAAAACGTATTATGATAATATGGCATGCGTTAAATAAACTTAAAAAGTCCTTAATAATTGTAGAGATAAGTTAATTATTCATTTTAATGTTGATTAAACATTCAACTTGAACGATATTTGGGGCCAGTTTAATTCAAATCTCCATGAAATATTTATTCCTTGTTTTACTATCTTTTGTTATGGCGAGCAACGCTAAGGCTCAACACTGGGGACACGATTATGCCCAGGCCATAGATACAGCAAAAAAAGAACAAAAATTTATTTTAGTTAATTTTTCTGGTTCTGATTGGTGTGGCCCATGTATCAGATTACACAAAGAAGTTTTTACCACAGAAGTATTTTTAAAAGTGGCTAAAGAAAAATTAGTTTTATTGAATGCAGATTTTCCTAGGTATAAAAAAAATCAATTACCAGCAGCACAACAAAAAATAAATGAATCCCTAGCCGAACAATTTAACAACAAAGGAATTTTTCCATTGACTGTTTTAGTTTCAACCCAAGGGAAAGTCATCAGAAGCTGGGAAGGCTTCCCCTCTTCTATAGATGCCTTTAATGAGGATTTACAACAAACCATTCAAGACAATCAATAAGGATGAGTGCATTGGCAATGTATAAAAAAGCAATGAAGTTGATGGGCAATCACTTTGAAATCACTGTGGTGGCGGAGGAGGAAGCATGGGCCTATGCACAAATTGACAAAGGGGTAAAAGAAATTCAAAGAATAGAAAAATTATTAACTACTTTTTCTGAAGACAGTGAAACTAATTTAATCAATCAAAATGCAGGCATTGCTGCGGTTAAAGTAAGCACTGAAATGATTGCCTTGATACAAAGGGCATTAAAAATATCCTCGGTGACCCAAGGTGCATTTGATTTAAGTTATGGATCGGTGGACAAAAGTCTTTGGAATTTTGATACCACAATGACTGCTTTGCCTAGCAAAGAATTGGCTAAGCAAAGTGTGCGTTTAATCAATTACAAACACATTATTGTGGACATTGAAAATTCCACCGTCTTTTTAAAAGAAAAAGGAATGCGCATTGGATTTGGCGGCATTGGTAAAGGCTATGCAGCAGAATGCGCTAAAAAAATCATGCAGGCAGCAGGGGTGAAAAGCGGGGTGGTCAATGCTTCTGGCGATTTGACTACCTGGGGCACACAGGCCAATGGTGAAAAGTGGACGGTGGGTATCGTGCATCCAGAATTGGCCTCAGCCGTATTCTCTTATATGAATATTAGCGAATTATCAGTGGCCACTTCTGGCAATTATGAAAAATTTATCTTGATTGATGGAGAGAAATATTCCCATACCATTAATCCTAGAACGGGTTTGCCTGTCAAAGGCATTAAAAGTGTGACCATTGTATCCACCAATGCAGAAGTTGCAGATGCCATGGCTACGCCAGTGATGATCATGGGCATTCACGCAGGCTTGGACTTGATCAATCAAATTAAAGACATTGAAGCCATCGTCATTGATGATGACAATAAATTATATACCTCACAAAATATTAAACTCAGTTTATAATCAATTCATTAAATAGTATAAGATGAAAAAAACTAAATTATTTATTTCCACTGTTTTGCTTTTGATTTTTGCAAGCTCCTGTGAAACAGTAAAAGAATATCAAAAGAACAGATTGAACGATGCTGAAATGGTTTTGAATGCAAGACGAGTGGAGAAAAACGAAATGAATTTCCAATCTTATAAAGAAGGAGCGGCTGGTGCCAATGGTGGTAAAACGGGTGGTGGCTGTGGTTGCAACTAATCTTAATTTATCTTATTTAGTTTTTAATGAAAAAAATATCTCTAACACTTATTGGCCTTTATTTATTATTTCTGCATGGTTTTTCCCAGGTAACAGAACATTATACCAATATCTTTCAAGCAAAGCCTTTGAAGTTAGAAGAAATTAATTTGGTGACCAGTTACTATTCGCAAACAGGAACACATTCGGCCGTAACAGGTGGCGGTACTTTAGTGATGGGCAATCAGGTGCTAAATGGATCAGAACAATTAACCGATTTTGCCAATATCTTGGAATTAAAAATGGTAGGCTATGGTGAAACTGGTTTAAAACATACCATCTTGGCGGGTTTAGGCGTGGACCATCATACTGCAGCATCACAAAGATGGATATCAAAAACAGGCGCCTCTTCTCCAGAAGGCACAAGGGTTTACCCTTCCATTAATTGGACCGAAGAAAATGAAGCCAAAGGAACAGAGTTTGGATTTGGTTCTTATTATTCTCATGAATACAATTATAATTCTTTTGCATTGGATGGACATTATGGTTTTAAAAATAAAACAGGAGGTGAGTTTACTGGAAAAGTGTCTGCTTATTTTGATCAGGTTAAATTAATTTATCCCTCAGAATTAATTCCAGCTTCTGCTACAGCCGATATTAGTCCTTATGTAAATGTTATAAAAACCAATGCAAGTAGTGGTAAAGGTGGCATTATTACTAATCCAGGAACAGGCGAAGACAATAAATCCAACATTCCAAGTTCACCAAGAAATACCTATACGGGTTCTTTAACCTACGCTCAAGTCATTAATAAAAGTGCTCAATTTTCTTTGTTATTGGATGTTGTTAAACAAGATGGTTGGTTGGGCCTGCCTTTTCATAGAGTATTTTTTAACAATGGTACCGAAGCCATTGAAAATTTACCACACTCTAGATTAAAGATACCAGTAGGTGCTCGCTTTAATTATTTTATTGGGGACGATATCATAGTCAGGTCCTATTACCGTTTTTATACAGATGATTGGGGATTGGTTTCACATACCGCTAGTATTGAAGTTCCCTATAAAATAAATCCATTTTTTTCAATCTCCCCTTTTTATAGATACTATACCCAAACAGCCACCAAGTATTTTGCTCCTCTAGGCATGCATACCTCTACTGAAAAATTTTATACGAGTAATTATTCTTCGTCGGCTTTTTCTAGTAATTATTTTGGCCTTGGGCTAAGATCGGCCCCTCCGGGTGGCTTTGCCAATACCTATTTATCGGCTTTAGAACTAAGGTATGGCCATTACACCCAAACTACCGACCTCAATTCCAATGTAATATCCTTGCATTTTACGCTTAAATAAGGGTCATCAGGCCATTTGTAATTTTTTAATAGAATAGGCGAGCTAGTCTTTGATAGGCTCGCCTATTTGTATTAAATTAGATCCTTCCAATCACTAGATTAACATTAAAAAATAGCTATTATGAAACAAATCATTTTGCGCAGCTTATTTTTCTTAGTATGTCCAATGGTGCTTTTTGCCCAAAAGAAAAATGAAATTGCAAAACCAGTAAGCACAGTCAATGAAACTGACTATTACAAACCTTTGTTGTGGAGAAATGTGGGCCCAATGAGAGGCGGCCGTTCTGTAACATCTACAGGGGTCATTGGAAATAGTTTTACTTATTATATGGGAACCACTGGTGGTGGTATCTGGAAAACCGAAGACGCTGGTCAAACTTGGAACAACGTCTCTGATGGCTTTTTTAAAACTGGCTCAGTAGGTGCAGTAGCAGTTTCTATTTCAGATCCTAATGTAGTATATGTAGGTATGGGAGAACATCCTCCAAGAGGGGTTACTTCAAGTTATGGAGATGGAGTTTATAAAAGTACAGATGCTGGGAAAACATGGAAACATTTAGGTTTAGATTTAACTAGACAAATTGCCAATATTCGAATTCATCCAACCAATCCAGACATTGTTTATGTAGCGGCGCAAGGGGCCATTCATGGGGCAAGTGCAGAGAGAGGCGTATACAAATCTGTGGATGGAGGAAAAACATGGACGAAGACTTTATATGTAGATGATAATTCAGGCTGTGTGGATTTAAGCATGGACATGAACAATCCTAGAATTTTATATGCTGCCATGTGGGACTATCGTCGTTTGCCATGGGAAGTAAGAAGTGGTGGAAAAGGAAGTGGTTTGTATAAAAGTACAGACGGTGGAGATACTTGGGAAAAAATTCAAAATGGATTGCCTAAGGAATTAGGAAAGATGAGTGTGGCAGTATCTCAAGCCAATTCCAATAAAATTTATTTAGTAGTGGAGAGTGATTCAGAAAAAGAGCAAGGTGGTTTATTTGTTTCTGAAAATGCAGGAAAATCTTGGAATAGAATTAGCAAGGACCATCGATTGGTTCAACGTGCTTGGTATTATATTGAAGCAACAGCAGATCCAATAGATGAAAATACGGTTTATGTTTTAAGTTCACCTGCGATTAAGAGTACAGATGGTGGAAAAACTTGGCAAAATTTTAGAGCGCCTCATGGAGATTATCATCAGTTGTGGATCAATCCTAACAACAATAAAAACATGATTGTTTCTAATGATGGAGGTGCTGCTGTAAGTTTCAATGGAGGTAAAACATGGAGTACAGAAAACAATCAACCCACTGCACAATTTTACAGAGTCAATGCAGATAATTCATTTCCATTTAATTTATATGGTGGACAACAAGACAATACTTCCGTTAGAATTGCCAGTTTTTCAACTTCTAGAGGCGGCATTACAGATCGTGATTGGGCGCCAAGTGCAGGTGGTGAGTCTGCATTTTTAGCCTTTGATCCTAACAATCCAAGATATGTAATGGGCGGTTCTTATCAAGGCACCATTGGTGTATTGGATACTAAAACCAATGATGAAGTAAGTGTAATGGTTGCACCAATTCAATATCAGTCCTTGCAACCTAAGGACATGAAATACCGTTTCAATTGGAACGCACCTATCGTAAGATCCATGCATGAAGATGCGTATTACCATGCAGGGAATATTTTATTCAAAACAACTGATTTAGGAAAATCTTGGAAAGCAATCTCTCCAGATTTAACTACCCATGATACTTCTAAAATGGGCATGAGTGGAACCCCTTATACCAATGAAGGTGCAGGTGGTGAAAACTATTGTACCATAGCTTATGTCATAGAATCTCCTCATGAAAAAGGAGTTATTTATACTGGCAGTGACGATGGCTTAGTACATATTACTAAAGATGGCGGAGCCTCTTGGACCAATATTACACCAGAAGGGGTGAAAGGTGCTTTAGTGAACTCAATTGAAGTATCTCCTTTTGATAAAGCCACTGCCTACATCGCAGTGACTAAATATAAGTTCAATGACTTCACACCCTTCCTATACAAAACAACCGATTATGGAAAAACTTGGACCAAATTAGTGGACGGTATTCCTTATGGAGCATTTGTAAGAGTAGTGCGTGAGGACAATGCAGTTAAAAACTTATTGTATGCAGGAACTGAAACTGGATTTTATATTTCTTACAATGGAGGTTTGAATTGGAAACAATTGCAATTGAACTTACCTATTGTAGCCATTAACGATTTAAAATTACACCAAGATAAATTATTGGCGGCTACACAAGGTCGTGCATTTTGGATTTTGGATGATTTAACTCCATTTAGAAAAGCAGCATCAAGTATTAATGATGCCTTTAGTTTATTACCAGTTGCAAATGTGTATAGATTAGAAGTTGGAAGCCCATTGGATAGACAATTTGGCGAAGACGAAAATCCATTGAAGATCAATACCACCATGGTGAATCCAGCGAGTGGTGCTGTAATTTATTATCATATTCAAAACAAAGATTCTGTTAAAAAATTAAGCATTGAAGTGTTGGATGCTGCTAATAATATTATTCGTACTTATTACAGTGAAAAATCCAAAATTACTACAAGCAACAATAGCAGTGAATCAGATCCTAAGGTGGAACTAAGAACAGGCTTAAACAGATTTGTTTGGGATTTGCGTTATGCTAATTTGCCTTCTATCGATAATGTTTACATCGAGGGAAGTAGTGCAGGTAGAAAAGTAATTCCAGGTGAATACACCATCCGATTAAAAATTAATGAAACCACACAAACGACCAAGGTAAAAATATTGGCCGATCCAAGGTACAATGCACCTGCAGCAGATTTTGAAGCACAGGATCAATTGTCAAAATTAGTTTCAGACGATGTGGCTGCTATTCATGTATCAGTGGTACAAATGCGCAAAGTGCAAGAGCAATTGAATCAATTTGTGAAAAGAGCAGAGGGCAATAAAAATTTAGATGAATTGTCCACCAAGGCAAAAGCCATTAATAAAACGATCAAAGTTTGGGAAGAAGAGTTAATTCAATCTAAATCTCAAAGTAATGACGACGTAATTAATTTCATCAATAAATTAAGTGCCAATTTAGTTTTCCTAAATGGAGAAGTGCAAAGCAGTGCAAGCTTGCCTTATGTAACAGAAGGACAATTAAAGCGCTATGATGAATTGCATGCAGATTGGAAAAAATATGAAAAGCAAAAACAAGATTTAATCGACAATGAAATTAAAAATTTCAATGAAGCTTGTAGAAAAGCCAATTGGGATTTTGTAGGATTTGAAAATTAATCTTTTATTTAAATGAATACAATACGATGGGGCATGATTGGCTGTGGCAGTGTCACCGAATTAAAAAGCGGTCCTGCATTTAATAAGGTGGAAGGGTCTAGCTTGGTAGCAGTGATGCGAAGAGACGCTCAGAAACTAAAAGACTATGCCAACAGACATAACGTGCCCCATTTTTTTACTGACGCCAATGAATTAATACAGCATCCCGAAGTGGATGCTGTATATATTGCTACTCCACCCAAATACCATGAGGACTATGCCATTGCTGCCATGAAAGCAGGCAAACCCGTTTACGTTGAAAAGCCCATGGCCTTGGATCTGGCTGCTTGTATGCGCATGGACGCTTTTTCAAAACAAACAGGTGTGAAAATGGTGATTGCGCATTATCGTCGAGCATTACCTTTATTTATAGAAGTGAAAAGATTAGTGGATACCCTTGCTATTGGACAAATAACCAATGTCCGTATTGAAATGTTAAAAAAAGCAGGAGGTAATTTTGATCCAACCCAAAATTGGAGATTAGATCCATCGGTAGCAGGCGGAGGCTATTTTTATGATTTAGCGCCCCATCAGTTAGACTTGGTTTTTTATTTTTTTGGCAAAGCCCTTAGTTATCATGGCAGTGCAAGCAATCAAGCGGGTTTGTATCCTGCAGAAGATACCGTTGCTGGTAACATGCTTTTAGAAAATGGTATCCAATTTAAAGGTGATTGGTGTTTTTGTGCGCCTGCAGATCAAGACAAAGATCTTTTTGAGATCACTGGTACTGAAGGAAAAATTTCTTTCCCTGTATTTGGACATACCATTAGCTTAGAACAAAAGGGTATTACCAAGCTCATTGAATTTGATCCACCCATGCACAATCAACAAAATTTAATTGAAAAAATTGTACCTTATTTTTTAGGTATCGGAACTAATCCATGCAGCGCAGAAGAGGCCATGCAATCCATGCGTGTCATGGAAAGCTTTGTCTACGGAACCACTAAATAATTTTAATTTAAAAGCTATGACTAGATATTGCTTTGCTTTAGATTTGAAGGACGATGCACAATTAATTGCGGCCTATGAACAATACCATCAATCGGTATGGCCAGAAATTATTGCTTCCATCAAAGAAGCCGATATAAAAGCCTTAGACATTTATAGAGTAGCCAATAGATTGTTTATGATCATGGAAGTGGGGGAAGATTTTAGTTTTGAAAAAAAGGCAGCCCTAGATGCAAAAAATGAAATTGTTTTGCAATGGGAAAAATTAATGTGGGAGTACCAACAAGCATTGCCCACTGCTCAGCCTGGTGAAAAATGGGTCTTGATGCAAAAAATATTTACTTTATCAAATTAGAAAAGAAAAACTGTTCTATGAGGATGAACAAGGACATGCCAAGTACAAATAACCCAAATCCTTTTTTTAACTTGGCCCCATCTATTTTCTTATTTAAGTAATTTCCAGTGATGATGCCTAAAGTGGCTAAAATAACAATCTTATACAAGAAAGTCCAATCAACAGTAGTATGAAATAAGTCTCCTGTAAATCCCACCAAGGATTTAATACTAATAATCACCAAAGAAGAAGCAATGGCTTTTTTCATGGGTAGTTTGGCTAAAATAACCAAGGCTGGAATAATTAAAAATCCACCCCCCGCCCCCACAATGCCTGTTAATAAGCCTTCCGCTAATCCAACAATCATTAAGCTGAATCCATAAATAGGGATGACTGCTATTTGTTCTTGTTTATTTTTACCGAGTATCATGGATAAGGCCGATGCCAACATCAGCAGCGCAAAAAACAACATGATAAAATTGCTTTTGCTAACTTGAATACGCTCTCCAAAATGCATGATTGAGGGGATAGCGGGTAATAAAAACTTTCTTGCGATGAAAACCCCTAAAATTGAAGGCAATCCAAACATCAACAATACTTTAAAATCAACCAATTTTTGTTTTAGTCGAGAGATGACCCCTGCAATACTACTTAGTCCCACAATGCATAAAGAATAAGTAGTTGCGAGTAAGGGTTCTACTTGAAATAGATAAACCAGAACAGGTACGGTTAAGATGGAGCCCCCACTGCCAATGAGCCCTAAAGAAATTCCAATAAGAATAGAAGCCAGATAACCAAACAAATGCATTGTATAAATTTTAACAAATCTCTCAAATGGGTGCTACAATTTAGGTAACTATTGTCACTTAGCCCCCAATTATTTAAGCTAGCATTTCATTCGTATTATTTTTTACAGAAATGTGATTTATGTCACGGTATTGTCTAATTTTATGTAGCAACTTTGACGAAAGAATATACCAACATGAAAGTAGAACAAATTTATACAGGATGCTTGGCGCAAGGGGCCTATTATATCATGAGCGATGGGGAAGTGGCCATCATTGATCCACTCAGAGAAGTACAACCTTATATCCAAAAAGCAGCCATAGATAAAGCCAAAATAAAATATGTTTTAGAAACACATTTTCATGCCGATTTTGTTTCAGGTCATCTTGATTTAGCAAAAAAAACTGGGGCTAAAATTGTGTATGGTCCCAATGCGGCGCCTGCCTTTGAATTTTATTCAGCAAAAGATGGGGAAGAAATTACCCTAGGAAAAGTAAAAATAAAAGTATTGCATACCCCTGGTCATACCATGGAAAGTACTTGTTATTTGTTGATAGATGAGCAAGGTAAAGAAGTGGCTTTGTTTAGTGGAGATACTTTATTTATAGGAGATGTGGGCCGTCCCGATTTGGCGCAAAAAATAAAATCAGAGCTGACACAAGATATTTTAGCAGGTTATTTATATGATTCTTTACAAAATAAAATAATGCCATTGTCTGATTCCATAGTCATTTATCCAGCACATGGAGCGGGTAGTGCCTGTGGTAAAAAAATGAGTACAGAAACACAGGACACTTTAGGTCATCAAAAGCAAACCAATTATGCCTTGGATCCTAAGTTAAGTAAAGCAGAATTTATTGAAGCTGTATTAGATGGGCTGGTAGCACCTCCTGGCTATTTCCCATTGAATGTAATGATGAATATACAAGGCTATGAAAGCATTGATCAAGTATTAGAAAGAGGACAACATGCATTAAGTCCAGCTGCTTTTGAAACTGCAGCCAATGAAACAGATGCATTAATATTAGATACAAGAGATGCCCAAATTTTTGCCAAAGGGTTTATACCTAATTCAATTAATATCGGCATTGATGGAAGTTTTGCGCCTTGGGTAGGGGCCATGATTCCAAACATCAAACAAAAAATATTATTAGTGGCCGAAATAGGTAGAGAAGTAGAAATCATTACCAGATTGGCCCGTGTAGGTTATGATTATACCATTGGTTTTTTAGAAGGTGGAATAGATGCTTGGCAAAAGGCAGGCAAAGAAATGGATCAGATTACATCCATCGACACAGCAGCACTCGTTGCACTAAAAACCAATGATTCCCATATTGCCATCTTGGATGTAAGAAAGGCTTCAGAATTTAATAGTGAACATATTAAGGGCGCTCAAAATGCCCCCTTGGATTTCATTAATGAAAGTATGGCCGCTATCAATAAAGAAAAAACCTATTATGTACATTGTGCAGGTGGTTATCGTTCCATGATTTTTATATCGATATTAAAAGCGCGCGGCTTTCAAAATTTGATCGACATTAAAGGAGGCTTTAAAGATTTAAAAGATTCCAACCAGTTCAATACAACTGAATTCAAGATGCCCACTAGCTTACTGCTCTAAATCAAGCAGTTAGCCCATTTATCAAATAAGACAAGTTTAATAGCCATTGGAAAGCATCGAATGGCTATTTTTTATTAATTTAAGGGAGCCTAATGGGGCACTTAAACAATCAACTATGTCAACGATAGCTTCAAAAAAATTAGGCTTCCTATTTTGTATTATTATTTTTAGTACAAATTATTTGTCTGCCCAAACTAAAACAGAACTAACCGTACCCGGCTTAAAAGATAAAGTGGAAGTACTCAAAGACCAATGGGGCGTAAATCATATTTATGCAAAAAATGAAAATGATTTATTTTTTACACAGGGCTATTGTGCAGCCAAGGACAGATTGTTTCAATTTGAAGTTTGGCGTAGACAAGCCACAGGCAGCGTAGCGGAAATTTTAGGTGCTAGAGAATTGAAAAGAGATATTGGCACACGCTTGTTTAAATTCAGAGGCGAACTTAGTACCGAATTACAGCATTATCATCCCCATGGCATGGCAATTATTCAATCCTATGTCAATGGAGTGAACGCATACATTACCCAAGCTTTAAAAAATCCAAAACAATTACCTATCGAATTTAAATTATTATCCATTGTTCCGCAAAAATGGACGCCAGAAATAGTGATCTCAAGACACCAAGGCTTATTGGGCAATAGTACACAGGAATTAAATATTGGTAGAGCAGTGGCTGCAGTGGGCGAACAAAAAGTAAAAGACGTGATGTGGTTTCATCCCAAAGAACCCAATTTAAAATTAGATACTGCCATTGATGGTGCTTTACTGAGTGCAGATATTTTAGAATTGTACAATGCTTATCGAACAGAAATAGAGTTTACCAAAAATGATCTAAAAGAAAAAGATGATGATGACGCCTCTATTTTAAACATTTTAAATAAAAGAAAAAAGGCAGTCGACGAGCTTCCTGAACAAGAAATGGAAGGCAGTAATAATTGGATCATTAGTGGCGCTAAAACAACCAGTGGTTTTCCTATGTTGGCCAATGATCCACACCGCAAAATTGCAGTTCCTTCCTTAAGATACATCGTTCATTTAGTGGCGCCAGGTTGGGATGTCATAGGTGGCGGAGAGCCAGAGATACCAGGGGTTTCCATCGGCCACAATCAATATGGCGCCTGGGGATTAACCATTTATGAAACGGATGGAGAAGATCTTTATGTGTACAATCTAAATCCAAAAAACAACAAAGAATATTGGTACAAGGGAAGTTGGGTAAAAATGAAATCTATTACCGAAACCATTGCTATTAAAAATCAAAAAGCACAAAATGTACAATTGCAATATACCATTCATGGTCCCGTAACTTATATCGATTCTGTGCATCATAAAGCCTATGCTTTAAAATGTGCATGGATGGAACCAGGTGGTGCACCTTATTTAGCATCATTGAGAATAGACCAATCCACCAATTGGGAAAATTTTAGAAATGCTTGTGCTTATAGTAATATACCTGGAGAGAATATGATATGGGCTGATAAGAAAGGTAATATAGGATGGCAGGCAGTGGGCATTGTGCCCATCAGAAAGAATTTTAGTGGTTATGTGCCTGTGCCTGGTGATGGAAGGTATGAGTGGGCGGGCTATTTGCCCATCAAAGAAAGAGCACACTTGTTAAATCCAAGTAATGCGTTTTTTGCCACCGCCAATCAAAACGTAACGCCTGCCAACTATACGCATTGGGATGCAGTAGGCTATACCTGGGCCGATCCTTATCGTGGAGACCGAATCAACAATGTAATTAATAGTAGTCAAAAAATAAGCATGGAGGATATGGCCAAACTTCAAACCGATCCCTATTCTATACCTGCCTTTGAACTAGTCCCTTTCTTAAAAAATATTTCAGTGAATGATGCCTCTACCTTGGAAGCGAAAAATTATTTAATGAATTGGGATTATGCCCTTGACAAGAATAGCATTGCTGCTGGTATTTATGTGCAATGGGAAAAGCAAATCAGCCTGGCTGCCAATAAATATTTTATTCCCGAAAAGGCGCAGGGTTTAATTAGTATGCCTTTGAAAAAAATAATTGAACAAGTAAAAAATCCCTTGAATCATTTTGGAACTAATCCAAAAGAGGCAGCCATCGAAAGAGATGAATTTTTAAAAACTTGTTTTGATCAAGCAGTAGTCAATTTAAAAAATAAATTAGGCAACAATATGACTAGTTGGCAATATGGACAAGCCAAATACAAGCATGTTACCTTAGAACATCCCTTGGCCAATTTGGTAGAGGCGACAATGCAAGCAAAACTAAATATTGGTCCAGCCCCAAGAGGCGGCAATGGCCAAACCCCAGGTTCTACGGGCAGTGCAGACAATCAAGTAAGTGGTGCTAGCTTTAGAATTTTAATCGACACCAAGGACTGGGATAAAACTTTAATGATCAATACGCCAGGACAATCAGGCAATAGTGATAGCCCATTTTATAGTAACTTGTTTTCCACTTGGGCCAATGATGGCTATTTTCCTGCTTATTATTCTAAACCACTGATTTTAAAAGCGGCCGCAGAACAATGGCAATTGAATCCACGTTAATCAAAAAAAATCTCCTATGAAAAAATTCATTTTCTTAAAATGTATTTGCTTATACATCTTAATGATTGCTTGTAATACAAAAAATACAGGTATTGGAAAATGGGAAGTCTATGGTGGTGGCAAAGAAAACACCAGGTTTTCCGGATTAACAGAAATTGATACCAACAATGTAAAAACCTTAACCAAGGCCTGGGAATTTCATACAGGAGATACTGGACAATATACACAAATGCAATTCAATTCGATTGTGGTCAATGATTTATTGTACGCGATTTCTCCTAAGTTAAAATTAATGGCCTTGAATGCGTCCACAGGTGTTCAAAATTGGGTCTTTGATCCTTATGATATCAATAACAATGATTTTAAAGGAGCTGGTTATTTTGCAATGAATGTTTGTAGAGGCGTTACTTATTATGCAGACGAGCAAACCAAAAGATTGTTTTACGGTGCTGGTTCCAACTTATATTGTATTGATGCAATCACAGGCAAGCCCATTCAAGATTTTGGCCATGCGGGTAAAATAGATTTGCACAATGATCTTGGCAGAGAAGTGCAAGATTTATATGTAGCCATGACCAGCCCAGGCATTATTTATAAAGATTTAATTATTTTAAGTACGAGGGTTGATGAAGGCGCTGCGGCAGCACCTGGTTATATCAGGGCCTATGATGTACATACAGGAAAATTGCGTTGGATTTTTCATACCATTCCTCAACCTGGAGAATTGGGTTATGAAAGTTGGGACGATAAAGAAGCATGGAAACATATTGGCGGGGCCAATGCATGGGCCGGTTTTAGCATGGATGAGGCCAAGGGTATTTTATATGCACCCATTGGTTCTGCTTCTTATGATTTTTATGGAGGCAGACGTTTAGGCGATAACTTATTTGCCAATTCTGTATTGGCTTTGGACGCCGCCACCGGTAAAAGAATCTGGCATTATCAAACCGTACATCATGATGTTTGGGATAGAGATTTACCCACCGCACCAGCACTAGTTACGATTACAAAAGAGGGTAAAAAAATTGAAGCTATTGCACAGCCTACTAAATCTGGTTTTGTATTTTTATTGGATAGACTTACAGGTAAGCCCATTTATCCTATCGAAGAAAAGCCAGTGCCGCATGTCTCTGAATTGGTTGGAGAAAAACTATCACCCACACAACCTTGGCCAAGTTTTATTGAACCCTTCGCCAGACAATCCTTAACAGAAAAAGATTTAAATCATTTTATTCCAGACAGTTCCTATGCGGATATTAAAGCAAGATTGGCCAAAGTAAATACTGGTTTTATTTTCAACCCCACTTCAAAAAAAGGCACAGTAATTTTTCCTGGATTTGATGGAGGCGCAGAATGGGGTGGTCCAGCTTATGATACCACTACTGGTTTATTATATGTCAATGCCAATGAAATGCCTTGGATCTTAACCATGATTGACAATAAAAATGAAGCGCCTAAAAAACAAACCAATGAAATGGCAGGCAAAAGAATTTACATGAACAATTGTGCTGCTTGTCATGGTTTAGAGAAAAAAGGATCCGGCAATTATCCTACATTGATAGGGGTAGATAAAAAATATACCAGTGCTAGTTTTAGTGAATTGATTGCAGCTGGAAGAAGAATGATGCCCTCTTTCAAACGCTTAAAAAAAGAAGAAGTAGAAGCCTTATCTACTTATGTTTTAGATTTAAAAGAAAAACAAAAATTAACCTATGTAGCTCCGGTTCATATAGAAGATCCTTATTGGAAAATGGCTTATACTTCTACTGGGTACAATAAATTCTTAACCAAGGAAGGCTATCCTGCAGTTGCACCCCCTTGGGGCACATTGAATGCCATTAATTTAAATACAGGAAAAATTGTTTGGAAAGATACTTTAGGAGATTATCCAGAATTACTCGCAAAAGGCATTCATTCAGGTACAGAGAATTATGGAGGTCCTGTAGTTACTGCTGGAGGATTGTTATTCATTGCAGCCACCAAGGATGGAAAGTTCAGGGCATTCAATAAGTACAATGGAAAACTACTTTGGGAAACTACCTTACCCGCACCGGGCTTTGCAACACCAACAGTATATAGTTATAAAGGGAAACAATATATTGTTATAGCCTGCGGCGGTGGAAAATTAGGTACGGCTTCGGGGGATGCCTATGTTGCTTATGCACTTCCTTAATTGCCTAGTTTTATTTTTTAAATTGAATGATGTATTCAGAAATATAAACCGCTGTATCCTTAGTTTGGTCTTTATAAAACAGTCTAGCTTTTTCACCCAAATTAAAAGTGGTCAATTTTTTTATTGAAGCAGTGGAATCACCAATGGGTTGTAAGGCAGGATACCATAATGTACTACCAGGTTTAGTTAAAAGCAGTTCCGGCACTGTCCAGTTTTGCGATGTGGTTTCGTCCAGTACTTCATTTTTATTGAAAGAGATATAAATGCTACTTCCTTTCCAAGAAGCGCCTTCTGCTTTGGCCATTAACATCACCCAGGATTTTAAATATTTATTCCAACTAACAGAAGGACCCCAATAATATTTACTTTTTAAATTGGAACTTGGTCCCCCTCCAGCGGAAGAAGAAATTTGAATGGATTGTATCGGTTGTCCAATTCCATCATACTGCGCTGCATAGTTTTTTCCATCCCATCTTTTGGCATTGCCAGTGGGCTGGTCTAAATCAGCTAATTTAATTCTAGCTATACTAATGCATTGACCTGCTTGTTCTTTTTTAGGATCATAATTGAGTGAATCATATTTTCCAGCATAACCATACTCGCCATAAAAAATATACAAATAATCACCACTGGCTACTGCAGAAGGATCTCCAACGCCACCTGCAAAAGTCACTGAATTATTGTAAGGTTTTAAAATCATTCTTTCTTGGTTGTCTTCTAAAACTATGCCTTTGTTTTCCCAGCTATGTCCTCCATTGGTAGATTTCATGATGCCAATTCTACAAACAGCAGCAGGTGTTTTAGCGCCCGTTAAGCCCTGTGGCCAATTTTTATTGATGTAGCCTTTCCCAGTGGCTTCATTGTAGGGAAAGGTTTCTGGATAATTTTCGTTGTGGTATAAGGCATACAGTGTTTTACCTGTAGCGTCTTTTTTATCCTGGTAAACGGTTTCAAACCAAACAGCACCATGTAAACCCATTGCAGTTGGGGCTACGTTTGACGGCATCATGGGCGGAACAAATTCATTGAACTTTCTATTAAATACTTCTTCTACTGTTTTTCCCTCTGCAAATTTTAGTTCATTGGAATAACCCCAAAGTGGGTCTTCTCCATATTTTCCAGGGAAAATTCTAAACGTATCTCCAATCCAAACCTCTGCCATGTTGCAATCCACAAAGGATTTAAAATAAATGGGACTTGATTTTGTCAATTCAAAATTTTCGGACAGGGCCTCCTTTTTTTCTGTACACATGGTAAAAAAAGGAAGTAGTAATGCTAGTAATTTTAAATATTTAAGCATAATTACTTTTTAAGTATTGTAATTTAATTAAATAAAGGCAAAGGCATTATTTAAACTTAATAAGGTAGCTTAAATAATAAAAGCTAAATTAGGAGTTTTAATGGCTCATTTATTTTTAATTTTTGAAAGGAAACTCATTTTTTACCTGGAAGGGACTCTTGTTGTGGAGCAATCATTTTTATGGGATAGCGGCTAGCTTATTGACCATAGAAACAACGCTGCTTATTTTGAATCAGCTACCTAGCTTTTTTTTAGTGGCATTTATTTATATAGGTACTTTAGTTTATTATACTTACGCTTATTTTAATGAAACAAGTACAGGCCTCTATAATGAAAGGTCAAACTGGTACCAAAGCAATAAGGGCTATTTAAGAATTAGACAAGTATTTCTAATCTTGCTTTGTTTTGGAATAGGAGTTTTTAAATTACAGTTAATAGAAATATTTATTTTATTGCCCATCGGATTAAAAATAATTCTATGCTTTGCCGTTTTAGTTACTTTATTGTATTATTATGCGCATAAAATTTTTAAACGAGTTAATCTAAGAAATAAAGGTCTTTTAAAAAGTATGAGTATTGCTTGGGTATGGGTAGTGGTATGCTTTATACTACCTATTGTGATAAAATCCCAAGGCAAATATAATTTTTCAGCACATTATGCCCTCCTACACTTGTTGCAATTGTACTTGTTTATTTTAATTTTGGCTATTTTATTTGACATCAAAGATATAAATAGAGACAATGATGAAAATATAAAAACCTTAGTGGCTAAATATGGCATCAAACCAATCATGTATATATTCATCTTCCCTTTAGTATTGGTTTATTTATGGGTTGCGTTTTTTTTATTTTTTAGATTACACGAAAGCTTTGTTTATTTTCTTACCTCATTGTTGATTTCGTTTTTAATAGTGATGGTTAGTTATTTAGTGCAAAAGCGTAAGACCATCCACGAAAATATTTTATTAATTGATGGGCTTATCCTAATCAAGGCCCTACTAGGAATTTTGCTGATGTTATTTGCAGGGAAATTGACTTAGTTTAAATTATACCAATCTCTACTAAAGTTTTTACCATTCAATAGCGCAATGAATTAAGGTAATTTTAAGGGGGAATTTGCTACAGAATGTTAAATTAGGAATGAAACTATATCGCTAAATTCATAAGTTGTAACTTTGTAATAAGCTAATTATCATGAAAATATTTTTATTAGAAGATGACCAAACCTTATCAAAAGAAATTGAAAAATTTCTTACAATTAAGAACTTTGAATCTGATGCTTTTTTTGACGGAGCTATGGCCATTAAACATTTTAATAAAGATCAATACGACCTAGTGATTTTAGACATCAACGTACCAGGCCAAAATGGAATTGAGGTATGCATGAACATCAGAGATAAAGACAAAAAAGTACCTATATTGATGTTAACTGCTTTTGGAGAAATCGAAGACAAATTAAAAGCCTTTAACAATGGCGCTGATGATTATTTATTAAAGCCATTTCATTTCGAGGAATTGTATGCAAGAATCAATTCACTATTGAAAAGAAGAGCAGCACCTCAACAAGAGCTGGATATTGTAGTGGAAGATTTAATTATATCAAATTCAGAAATGAGTGTTAAGAGAGCTGGAATAGAAATTCAATTAACACCTAAAGAATTTAAGTTGTTAAATATATTAGCCACAGCTAATGGTAAAATTGTATCAAAGACAGCGATTAGTGAAAAGCTTTGGGATTACCAAGTCATCACCAATCAAAACACCATCGAAGTGTACATTAATTCACTTAGAAAAAAAATTGATAAAAATTCGGAAATTAAATTAATACATACCAAGGTTGGGTATGGGTATTACTTAAAAAATGAGCTATGACCTTAAGGTTAAGAATATCCTTGTTTGTTACCATCTTGTTTACTATACTTTATGCGATTATAGCAAGTACGGTTATTTTTCTCTTTTCAGAATTTAGGTCGGAAGAATTTCAAGATAGATTAAGACAAAAAGCATTGTCTACGGTTGAATTACTGATACAACTTAAAGAAACAGATCAGGAGTTAATTAAAAACTTAGACAGGCAAAAAGTAGATAATTTATTTGATGAAAAAACACTTGTATTCAATAAGGACTTCAAATTACTATACAGCAGTATTTACGACTCTTTACTGACTTGGGAAAAGCATGACCTGCTTACCTTAGGCAAGAAAAAAGAGTTTTTTAAAAGGTTCAATGATACAGAGGTTTTTGGCAGTTATTATAACTATAAAAATGAATCTTATTATATTTTAATTTCGGCAAAGGATACAGCAGGTTTAAGAAAATTACAATATTTGATTTATGTTTTATTTTTCTCTTTTATCATTTTCTCAATGTTGGCTTTGTTTTTTACTAAAATCACTATCAATCGATTATTGATTCCGCTTGATTTTTTCCACAAAAAAATTAAAACTATAAATGAAAATAATTTAGATGAACGTGTGGAAATTAAATCTGAAAAAAATGAAATAGATTTATTGGCCAATGAGTTTAATTTAATGCTAAAACGAATTGATGATTCCTTAAAAAATCAATTGGAATTCACCGCTAATGCTTCCCATGAATTAAGAACGCCTATTTCAAGAATGATGGCTCAATTGGAAAATAAATTATTAGATGATTCTATTGCTACTGATACCAAAGAATTTTTGAATAAGATTTTATCAGATACCAATCAGCTATCAGAGCTCATTCACTCCTTATTGATTTTGTCTAAAAATCAGAGATCGATTTCGGATCGGGAAGAAATGCAAAGGTTGGATGAGATTGTATACACCTGTATTGATAAAATAAGCCAAGTATACACAGATTGTAAGATTTATTTTGACATTCATCTTGAAAATGAAACAGATGACATCAGGGAAATCAGAGGCAACAAAACCATGCTAGAAATTGTTTTTATGAACTTAATTAAAAACGCCTATAACTACAGCACCAATAAGGAAGTTACTATTCGAATAGAACAACAACTTAACCAAATCAATTGCATTATATCAAACAATGGAAATAGCATAAGCGAATCAGATCAAAAACGTCTCTTTGAGCCCTTTATGAGGGGTCAAAATTCAACTGGAACCAATGGTTTTGGCTTAGGTTTAAGAATCGTTGAAAGAATTTTAAATATCCATCATTCTAAAATTAACTATACCATTGGAGAAGATCATTCGAATAGATTCACGCTTATCTTTTTTCTTTAATATTTGTATTGTAAAATTAAGGCATAATTAAGGTGTCTATTAAGGCATAATAAAGTAAGATGGCACATCTTTGCTACTTAATTAAAGCTTGCTTTAGATGATCAAAAATTTAATTCTATTTATTTCATTATTAATTAGTTACAGCTCCATTGGGCAAACTGTAACTAGTTTAAGTGATTGTGAAACAATTTTTCTAAAAAACAATCTTAGTTTATTGGCTGCTCAATTTAATATTGACGGGGCAAAAGCATTAACCATTCAAGCAAAACTTTGGGACAACCCATATTTGTCTACAGAGTTTAATGCCCGTAATCCAGAAAATGGAAAGTATTTTGACATTGGTCAATCAGGCCAAAAAGCAGCCTCTATTCAGCAACTAATCTACATGGGTGGGAAAAAGAAAGCACAAATAGAACTAGCCAAGAATAATCAAGTAATTGCTGCACTTGAGTTTCAAGATTTATTAAGGAATTTAAAATTTGAATTGAAAAGGTGTTTTTATACTCTATATTTTAATAATAAGAAACTGGAACTGAGCAATCAACAAATTAATAATTTAGATACATTGGTTAAGTCCTATGGTGTGCAATCTGCTAAGGGCAATGTTTCAATTAAAGATTATCTGCGCTTGCAATCGCTACTTATTGATTTAAAAAATGAGCGGATGGAAACCATTAAAAGTAATATTGAAGAAGAAGCAAATTTAAATATTTTACTTGCTGATAGTGTTCAGGTAAATCCAGTACTGAAGGAAAGCTTTTTTAATAAATACATTGGGCCATTGCACTTAAATTTATTTGATCTTGAACAACAGGCTTTATTACTGAGACCGGATTTTGGTATTGCGCTACAGAACGTCAAAACCAATGAAATAAATATCAATCTTCAAAAGGCCATGAGGGTACCTGATATTACCCTTGGTTCTTCATGGGATCAACATGGAGGCGCTTTTGACAATCAAATAAATTTAACATTAGGACTGCCCCTTCCATTGTGGAATAAGAATCAAGGCAATATTAAATATGCAGAGTCGATGACCTCTATGGCTAAAACAGATAAACAATCAGAGGAATTAAAGTTAAAAGCTGAAGTAACAGGCACTTATAAAAAATGGCTAGAGGCTAATAATAATTTCAAACAATTATTAGAATCAAATATTGACAACTACGAATCGGTTTATCAAGGTGTTTTATATAATTTCAAAAAAGGGAATATTGGCATTCTTGATTTCACTGATTTTTTAGAAAGCTACAATCAAATGAGGGCGCATTTTAATGAACTTAAAAAAACAGTGGTTTTATCTAGCGAAGCCTTAAACAATGTGGTGAATAAAGAATTATTTTAAATCTTATCTACTTTAACAGTTTTATAAATACAATCCAATGAAAAATATTTTAGTTAGTTCATTATTAAGCTTATTAATAATAAATGGATGCAAATCAGATATCGAAAACAAGCAGATCAAGGAAGGATTTGTCATGAGTAATAAAATGCTTTCCACTAGTAGTTTTGCTAAAGTTTCCATCAAACAGTTAAAAAACGAGTTAAATTTCTTTGGTAAGATTACTGCGGATAATAAAAAATTAATTGAAGTATTTCCAGTGGTGGGTGGTAATGTGACCAAGGTATATGTTGAATTAGGGGATTATGTTAAAAAAGGTCAGTTACTAGCTTCTATAAGAAGTACCGAGGTGGCTGGTTATGAAAAAGATTTAGAAGATGCCAAAAATGATGTCATTGTAAAAAAGAACAATTACAAAGTAATACAAGAGCTATTTGAAGGTAAATTGAATGCAGAAAGAGATGTGGTGGAAGCTAAAAGTGAGTATGAGAAAGCATTGTCTCAATTAAATAGAGTTCAAGAAACCTATCAAATTTATAACATGAACAAGGGAGCCATTTATGAAGTAAGAGCTCCGATGAATGGTTTTATTATCGAAAAGAAAATCAATCAAGATATGTTGTTAAGAAATGATAGGACTGACAACATCTTTGATATTGCGGAAATCAATGAAGTATGGGCAGTTGCTAATATCAATGAAAGCGATATCAATAATATTAAAGTAGGTGTTGATGCTGAAGTGACTACTTTAAGTTATCCAAATAAAATATTTACAGGGAAGCTAGATAAGCTATTCAATATCATCGATCCTGAAACAAAAGCAATGAAGGCCATCATTAAATTGAATAACCCAGGTTTTATTCTAAAACCAGAAATGAGCGCCACCATTAAGCTTTCTTACAATGAATCAAAACAAATGATCGCCATTCCTTCCAATGCTGTCATTTTTGACAAAAGCAAAAATTATGTAATGGTATTTAAAGATCGCACCAATATTGAAACTAGACAAGTGGAAGTTTTTAGACAGGTTGGCGGCATAGCTTATATCACTAATGGATTAAAAAATGGAGAAAAAATTATGACCAACAATCAATTGCTGGTATATGATGCATTAAATGATTAGTTCCTATTTTAAAAATCTTTTATAAATACGTTAATGAATAAATTTATTAAAAATATAATTGCTTTTTCTTTAAAAAATAAAGCTTTTACTTTCTTTTGGGTAGGTATTTTAGTGATTGCAGGTTTTGTAGCCTTTAAGAATATGCCCATTGAAGCCTTTCCTGATGTTACCAATACCCAAATAATTATTGTAACACAATGGAATGGAAGAAGCGCTGAAGAAATAGAAAGATTCGTGACTACACCTATCGAAATTTCTATGAATTCTGTTCAGAAAAAAACCAGTGTCAGAAGTATCACCATGTTTGGGCTTTCTGTGATTAAAATAATTTTTGAAGATGAGGTGGATGATTTTTTTGCAAGGCAACAGGTAAACAATCAATTAAGAAATGTTTCCTTACCAGATATGGTGGAGCCCGATGTCCAACCGCCCTATGGCCCAACAGGAGAAATTTTCAGGTATGTTTTAAAGTCAGACAAACGAGACACAAGAGACTTATTGACTTTGCAAACTTGGGTCATTGACAGACAACTTAGAGCAGTTCCTGGGGTTGCAGATTTGGTTGCTTTTGGTGGCCAAGAAAAAACCTATGAAGTAAGTGTGGATCCCAATAAGCTAGCAAAGTATGACATAACGCCTACTAAAGTATATGAAGCAGTTACACAAAGCAATGTAAACGTGGGTGGGGATGTCATTGAAAAAAACAAGCAGGCGTATGTGGTCCGCGGAGTAGGCTTATTGAAGTCCATCACAGATATTGAAAATATCATTGTGGATGAAGCCAATGGAAATCCAATTTTAGTGAAAAATGTGGCTGAGGTAAAAGAAAGTTCAATGCCAAGAGTGGGGCAGGTGGGTTTAAACAACAAGGACGATGTAGTGGAAGGTATTGTGGTCATGAGAAAAGGTGAGAATCCAAAAGAAGTATTGGCTAGGGTAAAAGAAAAGATAAAAAACTTAAATGACCACGTTTTGCCAAAAGACGTAAAAATGGAAACATTTTACGATAGGGACAATCTAATGGATTATACGACAGACACTGTGATGCACAATATGTTTGAAGGAATTTTATTTGTAACTGTTATTGTTTTTCTTTTTATGGCTGACTGGAGAACAACCGTAACTGTGTCAATCATTATTCCATTGTCACTATTGTTTGCATTTTTATGTTTGAGATTAAAAGGGATGTCTGCCAATTTATTATCCTTAGGTGCAGTGGATTTTGGTATCATCATTGATGGTGCAGTGGTGATGGTCGAAGGTATATTTGTTACCTTAGATCATATTGCTCATAAAAAAGGCATGGCTGTTTTCAATAAATTAGCCATTGGTAGTGTCATTAAAAAAACCGGCACAGGATTAGGAAAAGCCATCTTCTTTTCTAAACTTATTATCATTACCGCTTTACTACCCATTTTTTCTTTCCAAAAAGTGGAAGGTAAAATGTTTTCACCTTTAGCGTATACTTTAGGATTTGCTTTATTGGGTGCTTTATTGTTTACCCTTACCTTGGTACCTGTTTTGTGCCATTTATTATTAAATAAAGACGTAAAAGAAAAAAACAATCGATTTGTTAATTTCTGGAACAATGCCGTAAAAAAAGGATTTCAATGGACATTCAAAAACAAACGCAAAACTTTATTGGCTTCCTTGGCCTTCATGCTCATCACTTTTTTCTCAGCTTCATTATTGGGTACTGAATTTTTACCTCAATTAAATGAAGGGGCACTATGGGTAGAAGCCAAATTCCCAATGAGTCAAAGCTTAACAGAAACAGTAGCAAAAACTGCTTCATTAAGGAAAGAATTACAACAATTTCCAGAAGTGAATGGAGTACTTTCACAAGTTGGAAGAAGCAATGATGGAACCGATCCTAGCGGTTTTTATTATGTACAAATGCAGGTCAATTTAAAACCCAAAGAAAAATGGGCAAGAAAGATTTCCATGGATGATTTAGTAAGAGAAATGGATGACTCTTTAGGTAAATATCAGGGCATTGGTTATAATTATTCTCAACCCATCATTGACAATGTCGCAGAAGCAGTAGCGGGCATCAATGCATCCAATGCGGTTAAAATTTATGGGGATGATTTGGATAAATTAGATGAAATAGCCAATCAGGTTATTAAACAAATTGAACATGTACGAGGCATCAAAGATGTGGGCATACTTAGAAATTTAGGACAACCCGAGTTGTCTGTTATTTTAGATAGAGAAAAAATGGCTGCCTATGGTGTAAAAGTAGCCGATGCGCAAGCGGTTCTAGAAATGGCCGTTGGTGGTAAAACTGCTACAGAAAAATTTGAAGGGGAAAAGAAATTTGCAGTGAGGGTTCGTTATCAAGAAGAATTTAGAAAAAACGAAAATGACATTGCTGAATTAAAAGTGCCTACCATACAAGGTGCTAAAATACCTTTAAAACAAATAGCTGAAATAAAAAAAGTAACGGGCCCTGCATTTATCTATCGTGATAATACCAAACGTTTTATTGGGGTTAAATTTTCGGTAAGAGATAGGGACTTAGGTGGTACTATTGCTGAATCTCAAAAAAATGTCGAAAACAATATTAAACTACCTGATGGTTATTCAATTGGTTGGACAGGTGAATTTGAAAATCAAGTAAGAGCTACTGGACGTCTTGGTGAAATGGTCCCCATTAGTTTAATAGGAATTTTTATTTTATTGTTCATACTCTTTGGAAATATAAAGGACTCATTATTGGTTTTAACCAATGTACCTTTCGCCATCATTGGAGGAATCATTGCACTCCATCTAACAGGGATGAATTTTGGCATCTCTGCTGGCGTTGGCTTCATTGCCTTATTTGGCATTTGTATTCAAAATGGAGTCATTTTAATTTCAGAATTTCACAATAATTTGAAACTCAAACTTTCGTTGAATGAATCTATACTTAACGCAGTCATCGTTAGAACAAGACCAGTAGTGATGACCGCTTTAATGGCATCCATTGGGCTGATGCCAGCTGCCATAAGCACTGGTATAGGCTCGGAGTCTCAAAAGCCATTGGCCATTGTAATCATTGGGGGTTTGGTCACAGCCACAGTAATGACCTTGCTTGTCTTCCCCATTATTTTTTGGGTTTTTAATAGGAATTCCGAAAAAAGCAACACAAAATTAATTTCATAAAAACTAGTTAAGCCTTTAATTAATTTATTTTTATCGTCTATTGAGAAAGTATCTATTTATTTTATTTTTTGTAAGTGTTTCTTTAAGTCTATTTGCTCAAGAAACAGATTCTGCATTTATCAATAAAAAATATTTTTTTCATTTTCAAGGGACTGTAGTAAATCAATACAAGCCTAGCTTTTCTGTACCGTATTCAGGCACCAATAGTTTTTTAAATAAAGAGGAAAATGCTACTTCATTCACTAGTACATTTTATTTAGGAGCTAAATTAAATGGAGGAACCTATTTTTTTATTAGCCCAGAAGTAGCTGCTGGATCGGGTTTAAGCAAAGTACTTGGATTAGGAGATGCACCTAATGGTGAAACCTTTAGGGTCACTACAACAGAACCGCGACTGTATATTGCTAGGGCCTATATTAAAAAAATATTTCCCATTGCAGAAAACTCAAGTAGCTATTTCGATTTGATTGTAGGTAAAGTTTCATTAGCGGATTTTTTCGATAACAATAAATACAGTCATGACCCAAGGACTCAGTTTTTAAATTGGGGATTAATGAGCAATGGAGCTTGGGATTATCCAGCCAATACTAAAGGGTATACTCCATCATTAATAATAGAATATTCTAATAAAAATCAAGAATTACGATTGGCCTATGCGCTCATGCCAACAGAACCCAATGGATCCATCATGGATTGGAATATTACAAAAAGTGGGGGTTTTAGTGCTGAGTATGTAAACAAGTATAATATTAGTCAACAACCAGGTGCTATTCGTTTATTGGCATTTTTAAACCGAGCTTTTATGGGTAATTATGAATTGGCTAATGAAACTCCAATTGAATTTACAAGATCCTATAAAAATCAAAAATTTGGCTATGGCCTTAATATTGAACAACAACTCAATGAACAATTTGGAGGGTTTTTTAAGACCAGTTGGAATGATGGGAAAAATGAAACCTGGGCATTTACAGAAATTGATCAAAGCGTAAGTTTGGGTGTAGAATTAAATGGGCAATCATGGGGAAATAAACTAGACAAAATAGGAATGGCTTATGTTAATTCTGGGTTAACTAAGGAGCATCAAAAATATTTATCAAAAGGCGGGCTTGGGTTTACGCTCGGTGATGGCAGGATAAATTATGCATCGGAAAAGGTGGTTGAGTGCTATATTTTAAAAAACATTATTAAGAATAAGTTATCAGGGACTTTAGATTATCAATCCATAATCAATCCAGGCTTCAATGCCGATAGAAAAGGTCCTGTAAGCGTTTATTCCCTAAGACTTCATTTTAATCTCTAGGCAACCATCAAAATAATACCCAATTTCAACTTAAATCAATTAATTTGCAGCCTAATTTAGCACCTTAATTAATATACCTATATGGAGGAACAAAAACTTAAAAAACAAGCCAATATTCGTAAAGTAGTCATCAGTATACTTTTGGTCGTTGCCCTTTATTTTGGCGGCAAAAAAGTGGTTTTTTCTATCACCCATGAGACCACCGATAATGCACAAATTGAAACTTCTATTGTGCCAGTATTGACCAGGATTGGCGGCTATGTGAAAACCATTGCTATCAAAGACTATGATTCTGTGGGCCAAAACCAATTGGTGGCAGAAATTGATGATGCTGAATTGCAAATGCAATTGGAAGAACAAAAAGCAGATTTACAACAATCTACTGCAGAAGTATCCAATGCTAAGGCGCAATTAGACAATGCCATTTTATCTTTAAAAAATAACAAGGGGGTGATTGATTTAAGAACCATCAAACAAAAAAAATCGACCAACGATTTAACCCGCGATCAAAATTTATTTAAAGAACAAGCCATTACAAGAAAACAATTGGAAGAAACAGAATATCAATTGTCTTCTGCCAACCAAGAGTTGAGCAATGCACAAACTGAATTAGCAACTGCAAATAATAAAATTACTGTGTTAAAAGAAAATGTCAACAGAGCCTTGGCCATGATTGATATGAAGAAAACTAAAATTAAAGAGACCGAATTAAAATTGTCATACACCAAGATCATCACACCAAGTGCTGGAAAGATTGGGAAAAAGAACATCAATATTGGACAGTTTGTGCAAGCAGGTACGCCATTGTTTTCTATTGTGAATGACAGCAGCTATTGGATTGTAGCCAATTTCAAAGAAAGTCAATTGGAAAGTTTACAAGAAGGTAAAAAAGTAAACATTAGAGTAGATGCTTATTCAGACCTTGCTGTAGAAGGAACGATACTTAGTTTAAGCGATGCCACTGGTGCAAAATTTTCTTTGTTGCCTCCAGATAATTCAAGTGGAAACTTTATCAAAGTCACCCAAAGAATTCCTGTTAAAATAGCCATCAACAATCAAGCTGCTTTCAAAAATAAATTGAGAGCAGGGATGAGTGTATTTATCACCGTTGACAAATAGTTTGAATGGCAGCGCTTAAAGGTTTAGCAAGAACCATCATTGTAATTACGACTGTATCAGCTGCTATTATGGAGCTGATAGATACTTCTATTGTGAATGTTGCCTTAAACGACATTTCGGGAAGTTTGGGCGTAAGCATTGAAGATGTGAGTTGGGTAATTACTGCTTATGCGATTGCCAATGTAATCATCATACCACTAACAGGATTTTTAGCCGAATACTTTGGCCGTAAAAATTATTACATCGTGTCGATGATTATTTTTACAGCGGCCTCTTATTTATGCGGGCAATCAGATAGTTTAATTGAATTAATTATTTGGCGATTTGTCCAAGGTATTGGGGGCGGTGCATTATTGTCTACTTCGCAAGCCATTTTATTTGATGCCTTTGAGCCCAAGGACAGACCCATGGCAGCAGGCCTATTTGGTATGGGTATAGTACTAGGTCCAACCTTAGGTCCAACCTTAGGCGGTTGGATCATTGAACACAATAGCTGGCCTTTAATTTTCATGATCAATATTCCTATTGGTATAATAGCAACTTTTTTATCCTTCACTTTTATTGATAAAAAAGAAGGGGAGGGCAAGGGCAAGGATGCCATTAAGATTGATTATACGGGCATTATGCTGCTCATGGCAGGCATTGGATGTCTGCAATATGTTTTGGAAAGAGGGGAATCCGAAGAATGGTTCAATAGTGAAACTATTCGTTATTGCTCCGGGATTGCGGTATTGGGGTTGATTTCCTTTGTCTTGTATGAGTTGAATATCAAGCAGCCGGCAGTGAATTTAAGGGTATTGAAAAATCGAAATCTTGCCTTTACTACCATCTTTACATTTGTAGCAGGTTTTGGTTTATTTACGTCGGTATTTGTTTATCCAGTACTAGCGCAAAGAATCATGGGCTATACTGCTTTTGAAACAGGTATTTCCTTATTGCCTCCCACACTAGCTGGCGTAATTATGATGCCCATAATCGGAAAATTAATGAGTAAGGGAGTAACCCCTATACCCTTTGTGATTCTAGGTTTTAGTTTGTTTTCGGTGTATGCTTTTTATAGTGCAGCCATGCCACTCGATGCAGGCAAATGGGATTTCTTTTGGCCTTTATTGATCAGGGCCTTTGGTATTTCTATGAGTCAGTTGCCTTTAATTAACCAGGCTGTAGTAGGCTTAGCCCCCAAGGACTATGCAGCGGGCATTGCCTTAAACAATATGATTCGTCAATTGGGTGGTGCATTTGGTATTGCCATGGCTAATAATTATGTAGCTAAACAGTACTTTCAACACCGTACTAATTTAATTGCACATATGCCAGCCGATGGAGCAGCTTGGCAGGAAAGGGTTACGGCGGTAACGCAAGGCATTGCCTCCAAAACAGGTGATTTGACAGGGGCTAAACAAACTGCCCTTAAAATGATTGATATGTCGGTGGATAGGCAAGCCTATTATTTATCTTATTTGGATACGTTTAGGTTAGTGGGTATTTTCTTTTTAGTAGTTATTCCATTGGTATTTTTTCTTCGAACCAGTAAAAAAATGGATAAGGCGGCAGCAAAAGCTGCTGCAGAATCACATTAATATAGTGCGTTGATAAACTTTTAAAGTAAACGAGTTATGAAAAAATTAATCTTATTGTTTTTGGTGGTGTTGCATTTTGCTAATGCACAAGCTCAAAATTTAATCAATAAAGAACTTAAAAATTTATTGAATCAATCCTTGACCTATTTTCCAAAAGTAAAAGAAGTAGAACAATCGGTTCAATTGGCCGAAGATAAATTGGCGTTAACAGAGCTAAATAAATATCCAGATGTAACCATCGATGCAAGCTATGCCTATGTGCAACCTAAAATTGAAGTAGCTTTTGGAGAAAAAACTTTTCAATTTTCACCAGAACACAATGTTTCAGGTGCATTAAACGGATCTTATACTTTATTTGATTTTGGTCGATTACAATCGAGTATTGAAAAAGCAAAATTAGAATTACAAACTTCTAAACATGTAGCAGAGCAATTAAAACACAGTTTGTTTTTTCAAATAAGTCAATTGTATTATCAAATTATTTATGCAAAAAAAGCCATCGAGATTCAAAATCAAGTAATTCAATTGCTTGCCGAAAATAAATCGGTAGTAGAAGTGCAATTAAAAAATGGCAATGCCATACAATTAGATCTGCTTACGATTCAATCTAAAATAGACAATGAAATCAATCGCAAGATAGATGTAGAAACCAATTTGCAAAAACTGCTTAACTTATTAAAGTATGCCACTGGTGTTGGTACTATTCAAGAAGGTCAATTGGCTATTACGCTTAAAAATTATACGCTTGACGAAGCGATGCAAATGGCCATACTACACAATCCTAGTTTAGCCATTGCCAAAGACAAAGTAAGTGTAGCCAAGGCAGAAGTGGCTATCACCAAGTTAAATGAGCTTCCTTATGTTGGCTTAAAAGCAAGCGTGGGTTCAAGAAATGGTTATTTGCCCAACATACAAGACCCAAGATTCAATTACAATGCAGGTATTGGGTTTTCGGTGCCTTTATTTAATGGTGGTAAAACAAAGCAACAAGTTAAAATTCATGAAAGAAGTGTTGCTTTAAATGAAACCAATGTTGTTTCCCAATTGCATGATTTTGAAAAAGACATTCAAGCAGCTATTATAGATATCAATAGCAATAATAGCAGAATAAAAAATGCAGCTTCTCAAATTGAGCAAGCTGCATTGGCACAAAAATTAAGTGTAAGTAAATTAAAGAATGGTACTACTACTCCTATTGAAATTACTTCTACTAATTCCGATTATCAAAGGGCATTATTGAATCAATTACAATATCAATATCAACTTTGTAATGCGCAATTAGAGTTAATTAAATTAATGGGTGTTGAATTAGTCGATTAAAAATCGGCATAATCACGTGCACTCATTAATATAGTTTCATTTCTATTCACTGTTTTTAAATATTCAGGAGCTGCAGATATTTTTTTCCAAAGTGGATCTGCCGAAAAAGCTTTCCAATGTTCATTGCGATCATCCATGTTGTTAAAGCTGGTCATATAAATCAAATTAGGCATTCTGCTTCCAGCAATTACTTTTGAATAAAATATGGCATTAAAATTAAGCTTAGCAAATAAGGTTACTTCTCCTCCTTCGTTAAACATATGTACTTTTCTCAAATGCATATCCTCGGTGGCACTTTCGTAACTTCTAAATTCGTAAATACGGCTACTAGATTTAGTTAAACTTGTCTTAGTCGCATATTGAGGTTGAAACTTAAAAGCTTTGGTTAAGATTTTTTCAATTCTATTGTAAGGCAAACTACTATCTGCATTTTCTAAATGAATTACAGCGTCTTGACCCATTGGGTTTAATTTTTCAATTTTTTGATCTAATACCTCTACTTCATTAATTGATTTCAATGGAATCCAAACAAATAAACGTTTGTCCACTGCAGTATCATTATCAATGGGTGCAAATACGCCCACTTTTGAGATACCGTTTTGATGCAAATAAGGGAGCAAGGTACTTTTTAAATAGGCATCAATGGTTGTAAGCTGAGTTGTATTAGAACAATGAAATATTTGAATTAAGTAGTAATCGCGTGGTAAATTTTTTGGCGCGGCGAAATTTACAAGCACAAGAAAGGAAAAAGTAATCAATAGCAATAATTTTTTCATGTTGGTATTTGGTTTAATTAAATTTAAATGTTACCAAAAATAAGCGTTTAACTTTCTAAAAACTGTGCTTTATGGGTATTTTTTGCTAAAATGTACCGGATGGATTATATTT
>Ga0194037_1000378_pt1 | contig 35103 bp, 37 predicted proteins | sample JunL306m_MetaG_FD_148653 | JGI IMG/M metagenome (GOLD analysis project Ga0194037, IMG submission 148653) | Anoxic zone freshwater microbial communities from boreal shield lake in IISD Experimental Lakes Area, Ontario, Canada - Jun2016-L304-6m | ecosystem: Environmental > Aquatic > Freshwater >... | reverse complement strand
GAGTAGTAGTGGTGGCAGATGCAGGGAGAGCCGTTTTTGTAACTTTCTTCCAAGCAAGTTTTGATCCAGATTTAGCACAAATTAGAGAAAGCGAACCTGATCGTGAGGTGAGCCCTACCTTCTTACAAGGCTGAGCGACCGCATTAGCCGCCCATGCACTCGATGAGAGCGCAGCAGAAATAAGCAGAGAGAAAGACAGGAGCGAGATCGCAATTCGTTTCATAACTCAGAGCATAGGCAGCCATGAGTGCTGGCACTAGGGTTATTCAATCTCCCTGTGAGTGTCGCCCCCTGGCTTTTGGATCTGCTCGGCATCGGCACGACTGATCCGAGCGCGAAGTTTGCTTCCACGACTATTGGGGTTGCGCACACCGTGCTCGTCCTCGGTGAGGTGCTCGAGGGCAACCGGTTGTTCATGCTGGGTGAGCGTCCAAGCCTTCTCCTTGGAGATTGGTTCATGGACTTCGATGAATTCACCTTCAGCGCTCATCATCAAGCGGCCAGTCTCCTTGCCATGCAACACAAGGTCTCTATCGGCTCTTTGTAGGGAGAGGCAGAGGCGTTTGGTGATTACGTAGGCAATTGGTGGCAGAACAAAGATTCCAATTCGGCTAAACCACATGATCTGATTTATGGTCAGAGAGAAGTGAGTTGCGATGATGTCATTTCCACCGTTGAGCAAGGTAACGAGGATAAAGGTGAGTGACATGGCACCTAAGGCTGTGCGATTTGGAGCATTGCGTGGACGATCCAAGAGATGGTGTTCGCGCTTATCGCCCGTGAACCAACTTTCAATAAATGGATAGAGAGCCATTCCCGTGAAAAGAATTCCAGGAACGATCAAACCAGGAATCAAAATATTCCAAGAAATCGTGTGTCCAAAGGCGTGAGTCTCGATAGGGGGAGACATACGAACTAATCCATCGAGCCATCCCATATACCAATCGGGTTGGGATCCAGCAGAAATCTGTCCGGGTGTATAGGGACCATAAAGCCAAATCGGGTTGATGGATGCAAGAGCAGAGAGCAACGCAGTTACACCAAAGACGATGAAGAAGAATCCACCAGCTTTTGCCATGTAGACCGGCATCAACGGATAGCCAACAACATTCTTCTCTGTGCGACCGGGTCCTGGATATTGCGTGTGCTTCTGGTACCAGACCAACATGAGGTGGGCAGTAATAAGCGCCAGGAAAAGTCCAGGCAAAAGCAGAACGTGCACCGTAAAGATTCTTGGAATGAATGCATCCCCAGGGAATGGGCCGCCGAAGGCGAAGAAGGAAAGATAGGAGCCAACGACAGGCATCGCTTGAATGATTGCTTCAGCGATACGAATCCCTGTACCAGAGAGAAGATCATCAGGAAGTGAGTAACCCAAGAAGCCTTCTACGATTCCAAGAGTTAAAAGACCGACGCCGATGATCCAGTTAAATTCTCGAGGTTTGCGATATGCGCCAGTAAAGAAGACGCGAAGTAAGTGGGCAACAATCGCTGCCATAAACAAAAGCGCCGCCCAGTGGTGAATTTGGCGCATCAGCAATCCACCCCGGATATCAAAGGAGATATGCAAGGTGGAGACATAAGCGGCGGACATTTTGATCCCACTTAAAGGTTGATAGCTACCTTGGTAGAGAACTTCGCGCTGGGATGGATCAAACCAAAATGTTAAGAAAACGCCAGAGAGAAGCAAGATGATAAATGAGTAAAGTGCGATTTCACCGAGCATAAATGACCAGTGGTCAGGGAATACTTTTGTGAGATTCTTCTTGAGCCACTTGGCTGCGCCAGTACGTTCATCAACATAATTGGCTACCTTGCCAGCAGGAGTTTGTGGTGCACTCATGATGATCGCTCCCAAAAGCTCGGTCCAACGGGTTCAGTAAAAGGCTTTTGCGCTACGAGATAACCTTCGGAATCAATAGTGATTGCCAACTGTGGCAGTGGACGAGCAGCTGGTCCGAAAATCACCTTCGCCGCTCGAGGCACGTCGAAAGTGGATTGATGACATGGGCACAGTAAGTGTTTAGTCTGTTGCTCGTAAAGTGCAACAGCGCAGCCCATGTGTGAACAAATCTTTGAGAAAGCGATGATCCCTTCATACGTCCACGAAAGTCGCTCTGGAGAGAGTTCGAATTCTTCCGGGCGCAAGCGAATAAGTAGAACGGCGTCTTTGCCGATGTTGTTGAGAGTGCGCTCTTCACCTGGCAAGAGTTGAGGTAATACTTGAGCAACAGCGCCCACCTCGAGATCTGATGGCTTGATGGCGCGGTTGCCAGGATCGGTAACAAGTCGAGTTCCAGTTTCCCAACTTGTGGTTTGCAATTGATTCTTAGGTAGTGGACCAAGATCGCGCAGTAATAGCAACGGCGAGGCAGCAAGAAGTCCGCCTGAAAGTCCTAGTGTTCGCTTGATAAGGGAGCGACGGCCTAGACCTGCGGCTGCGGCACGCTCTTTGACAGTGGCAACGAAATCTTCGCGATCAGATTCCTCAGATCGAAACTCGTGACGCTCTGCGATGACCTCTTCATCAGGCATCAGAGTTTTAGCCCAATGGACCGCTCCAAGACCCATGAACAAGAGAGCAAGTGCAAGCCCTAATCCAAGAAAGAGTTCATGGGCGTTGGTTGTTCCCATGACAGGCAGGAATATAAATTCAGTAGTTGGAATGAAAATGTATGAGGCAATAAAAAGAATGGTTCCTAATGCACTCAGGAGAAAGAGGATGGCAACCTGACGTTCTGCCTTCTTTTCGGCCACAGGGTTTGTATCTGCGGCGCGATGGACGTGATCAGGCAATCCTGGATCAGAGATCGGCTCGATTTCGTGTGACATTACTTATCTCGCTTTCGTTGCTAGCCAGACCGCAATGCCAATAAGCAATCCGAGTCCTAGTGTCCATATAAGTAAACCTTCTGTAACCGGCCCTACGCGCCCAAGCGATGCTCCGCCATGGGCAGGTTCTGCTTGAGCAGCTTTAATCCATTTAATGATGGAAAGTTTTTCAGTAGGAGTGAGAATTTTGTCGGAAAAAACCGGCATGGACTGTGGTCCCAAAACTAACGCTTCATAAATTTGGGTGGGAGTTGCTTGCATCAAAGATGGTGCAAATTTTCCTTGGCTAAGCGCCCCGCCTTGTCCGGCAAAGTTATGGCACATGGCGCAGTTCGTGCGAAAGAGTTCGCCGCCTTGCGCAGTGTTTCCATCGCGCTCGTAATTGATGACATCTGCTGATGGAATAGCAGGTCCTGGGGAAAGGGATGCAACGTAGGCTGCGAGTGCTGCTACTTGATCAGGTGTGTAGGCAGGCTTCTTTCGCATTGCCTGAACAGTCATGTCAGCCATCGGCATGCGCCCAGTACCAACTTGGAAGTCCACATCTGCTGCGCCTACGCCAATTAGGGATGGCGCGATCGCACCGCCTTCAGCGTTGAGCCCGTGACATGACGAGCAACCTTTAAGGAAAATCTGTCGGCCTTCATCAACTGCTGCAGATCGAGCCAGTGTTGTTGCACTTTGACGAGTTGTTGCATTAGCGACCGAGAAAGTTGTTCCGATCATAAAGAGTGCAAAGACCATAAGCACTGGCCCTGCAAAGCGGTGACGTCTGTAACGCGAGAGGCGCTTCACTGTGTTGTTAGTTCCTTCCGATTACTTAATAAGGTAAATAGCTGAAAAGAGCGCGATCCATACAACATCAACAAAGTGCCAGTAGTACGAAACAACAATCGCAGTCGTCGCTTGTTTGTGGGAAAAACCGCCTGCTTTACTGACGCGAACCATCACAAGTAAGAATGCAACAAGTCCGCCCGTTACGTGCAAACCATGGAAACCTGTCGCAAAATAAAAGACAGAACCGTAGGCCCGCGATGAGAGACTCAAACCTTCTTGAACTAAATTCGCATACTCATAAATCTGACCTCCCACGAAGAAGGAACCCATCAAGAATGTCAGTGCAAACCATTCGCGCATTCCCCACTTTGAGAATTTCCAGAGAGCAGCAGTGCGGCGAGGTTGTAAGCGCTCTGCCGCAAAAACTCCGAACTGACAGGTAACGGATGAGAGCACGAGAACCGTTGTATTCACTGCGGCGAAAGGAACGTTAAGAATTTTCGTCGAGGCAAGCCACACTGCTGGGCCTTGCACTGCACGCGTGGTGAAGTACATGGCGAAGAGGGCTGCAAAGAACATGAGTTCACTGGAGAGCCAGACGATTGTGCCTACGGCAACAATGTTGGGTCTATTGATCTTGGGCGTGGTGAGGCTGGCGCTAGGCATGGGGTGATTATTCCTGTATTTGGGAGAGTTTCGCGCCATATGAGGCCTCTGGCAGAAGAATTTACCGCCAACCTTGGGGTGAAAAGAGTCACGACAATTCTGGGCGAGTGGGCTTGTGGCGGGGTGACGGGATTGGCCGGCGTTGATTACACTTGCCGACATGTCCAATCTTCGCCCTACCATCGTGATTTATTCGGACGATTCCAGCGTTCGCCAGACTCTTATTGCTGCCCTGGGCGCACGAGTGGCAGCGGACCTTCCAGAGCACGAGATTAAGGAATTTGCCACCGGCAAAGCACTTCGCATGTTCTTGGATAAGAAGGGAACTGCCGATCTCTTCATCGTTGATGGAGAGGCGACCCCCGAGGGCGGAATGGGGATCTCGCGCCAGCTCAAAGACGAGGTATTCCAATGCCCACCCGTACTTCTGGTTACTGCCCGGCCAGATGATGCTTGGCTTGCCGCTTGGTCTCGTGCGGACGCCGTGATTGTTCATCCCATCGATCCATTCACAGTCGCTGATCGTGTTGCAACTCTTTTACGGCAACACATCCTTGCCACATCCTTGCTAGTGCGCACTAGTACTCACTAGCGCTCAAGAAATTATTCACGACACCCAATGAGTGTGCTCGATCATTCATGGTCGCAGAATCTGTCGATCCTTGGAAATTTGCAAGATCTCAGCCGAGACCAAGCCCAATGGGCAATGCGCGAGATCCTCGGCGGCACGGCAAGTAATGAAGAAATCAAAACATTTCTACTCGCCTTAAAGGCCAAGGGCGAATCTGCCGACGAGGTTGGAGCGCTCATCGATGAGATGTATCGCCATTCTGCTCCCATCTCTATTGCCCATCGAGCTGTTGACACGGTGGGAACGGGGGGCGATGGCGCACACACGATAAACATTTCTACAACCTCAGCAATCGTGGCCGCGGCGGCAGGAGCCAAGGTAATGAAGCATGGCAATCGCGCCGCCTCTTCAAAATCTGGATCGGCCGATTTGCTCGAAGCACTCGGCGTTACCATCACCCTAGATGGGGCTGGTGTGGCACGAACATTCGAGGAAATCGGAATTGGATTTTGCTTCGCTCCTGTGTTCCACCCGGCCATGCGATTTGCCGCATCTTCAAGAAAAGAACTTGGAGTCCCAACTGTTTTTAATATTTTAGGACCACTTGCTAATCCTGCTCGCCCACAAGCTGCGGCAATTGGTGTAGCAAATCCCGCGATGCATTTATTAATGGCAGAAGTTCTCTCAGAACGAGGCGTAGATGGTTTTGTTTTTAGGGGAGATGACGGTCTTGATGAAATTACTCTGGCGACGACAACGTCAGTTTTAACCATCGGTCATGATGAGATTCGATCCGACAGAATTGACCCAGCAGATTATGGAATTTCTTATGCCCCTATCAGCGCTCTTGTCGGAGGAGATGCCTCCGAAAATGCTCAAGTGACGTTGGCAATTTTTGCCGGCGAACACGGAGCGCCACGGGATGCTGTTTTGCTCAACGCTGGCGCGGCTATCGCGGCCTACCTAGGCGACATGGAAAAGTCAGTTGCAGAGCGATTAACCTTAGGCGTTTCTGCTGCAAAAGAAGCTATTGATACCGGGCGTGCATCTGCTCTGCTACAACAATGGGCGCAGTTGACCCAAAGATTGGCAGCGCCCACTGCCCTTTAATGGAAACGATTCGAACGCCTTCTGAATCTATAAATGTGAGTAGTTTCTCTACCTCTTCGTGACTTGATGCAGGCAATATGGATCCATCATCTATGACCACTTCCGAAGTTAAAACCAAAGATTCAATTGTGTGCTGGACATCAATGCCTGGCATAGAAATGGCGCTACCTGCCAAACGACCATATCGAATGCAGGCAAATTCCCATTGGCCTTCTCCGTGAGCAGGTTTAGCAACGATGATCTCTGGCAGGCAAGTTAAAGCACGGATGTGATGACCACGAGAGACGCCACGAGTGAGTGCAGAAATTTGGTTACGCACGGATGCAGCCTCTTCAAAAAGTTCCTGATCGCTCAAGCTATTCATTTTCATTGTTAAACTTTGCGCTATATCTCGCAGATCATTCGGTGAAAAACTAGAAACATCCAGAAAGTGATGGTGGATTGCATTCATCGCTGATTGAGCTTCATCTCGACCAGCAAAAGGGCCACACCAAATTTCATGCTCGGCAATCGATTTGTTTCCTTGAACTACGTAGAAGCGCACCATTGGTTTTTGACGTAGTTTGAGCCACAAGGCTTTTTCTTGAAATCTGGAACGCTTGTTGTAATGAGGTTTGTGTTCATTGATCATTCGCAATTCTCTAACTTGGGCTTCAAGGATTGTTGCGCAAACAACTGTGTCCACGTGATCAGTGAGCGCAATCATTTCGTGAATGCGCTTGCGAGTTTCTGCGGCAGTGAAATACGAACGGACTCTAGTCTTGAGATCTCGAGAAGTACCAACGTACAGAGGCTCGTTTTTAGCTCCTCGAAATATATAGACGCCAGGAGCCTGCGGGATACTCGAAGCAAGATATTTCTTATCACGTTGCGCATTCGTAATCCGAGTACTAAAACTTTTGAGCTCCTCGAGCGTCGTCACCCCAAAGGAACCTAGGCGATCAAAGATTCCATGGAGAACATCAACGGTTGCTCGCGCATCATCCAAAGCTCGGTGAGTTGGGGATGTTTGAGCATCGAAGAAAACGGCTAGCGTTCCAAGTTTGCAATTAGGTACTTCGTCCTTGGTTAAGACTTGACGCGCTAATCGTGCGGTGTCCACGACGGGAAAATTAGGCCATTCGTATTGGTTGTTCTTGGCCGCTGCTTTGAGAAATCCCAAATCAAACGGGGCATTGTGAGCGACGATCACCGTTTCGGCGGGAGATCCAAGGAATTCAAGAAGGGCTGGGAAAGTTTCTTGGATGGAAGGGCCCTTGATCACCATCGCATTCGTGATTCCCGTCAATACGGTGATGAATGCGGGGATATCTTCCCCGGGATTGATCAGCGTTTGAAATTCTCCAATGATCTCGCCACCGCGCACTTTCACAGCGCCAATCTCGGTAATCCCAGCCATTGCGGGAGAACCACCTGAGGTTTCTAAGTCGATCACTACGAAAGTGGTCTGAGCAAGGTTCCTACCGAGATCATCAAAAGTCCCCTGCCAAGGTTGATCTTTCTGGCCGGGAATCATGCCCTCAACGATAAGTCATTGATGTGACAAAAGACCTGGTCTACGCTGATAGGCATGGCTACCGAGGGCGCACCAGCAGGAATACTTGAGGATTTCGCAGTTCGTGGAAGTGGAAGTCATGAACGAATCGGAATTCTCCTTGTACATGGTTTCACCGGATCGCCATCATCTATGCGCCCATGGGCCGAATTCTTTGCAGCGCGCGGATATAGCGTTCGCGTTCCTCGCTTGCCGGGGCATGGCACCGTTTGGCCGGATCTCAACAAAGTTCAATGGCAAGAATGGCCAGCGCGCGTTGAAGAAGAATTAGACGAATTACTGAAGTCCTGCGATCACGTATTTATTTTCGGTTTATCTATGGGCGGTGGAACAACTCTTTATGTTGCTGCGAGACATAGTGATCACGTTTCAGGAATTGTCTTGGTAAATCCAATGATCCACATGCCAGGAGGGCAACCTAAACTTCTCCCATTGATTTCAAAGTTCCGGTCCCATTTGCCATCAGTGGGCAATGACATTAAACGTCCTAATGTTTCTGAATACGGATATGACGCGCTACCGCTGAAAGGCTTGGTGCAGTTGGCGAAGATGCTAAAAATAACTCGCTCGACTCTTGGATTAGTTAGAACACCCATGATGCTCTTTCATAGCACTGAAGATCATGTACTTCCTGTCTCCAATACCGAGATTATTATGAGCGAAGTTGGCTCCGAAGAAAAGCAGCGCATCGAATTAGTGAACAGTTATCACGTTGCGACTTTAGATTATGACTCAGACATTATTTTCGAAAACTCTTTGATCTTCGTTCAGGAGCGTTCTAAAACTCTCTGACGTGTCGAGAGCGCCCAAAGAACCGAAGCTACGACTCCAAGTGCAATAAGTACCATTACGGCGGTAACTTTTTCATGCAGGATGAGCGCCGCCCATCCAAGTGTCATGATCGCTTGCAATTGTTGCACCTGAGAACCATGGGTTGTGCCCGCATCACGAAGTCCGCGAAACCATGCAAAGAATCCGATGTACATTGAGAAAACACCGATCATCGTCATGCCCGCAACACCGTGAAAGGTGAGTGGATGAGCATTGTGCGTGTGTAGCCAGATGAAAACTGATGCCGGAATGCATACAGGAAGAGCAAAGATCACTACCCAGGAAATTACCTGCCAACCGGGCATTGCTTTTGAAAGCTCGGCACCTTCGACGTAGCAGTATGCAGAGGCGATTACCGCGATCACTGTGAATAGATCTGCTTGAAGATCGCGCCCTGTTCCGCCCCCACGCGAAATAGCAAAGAGTATAAGCAAAATGGTTCCACATGATGATGCAAACCAAAACTGAAGAGAGACCGCAGTATCGTTTTTCATTACTGAGAAGATGGCGGTGACCAACGGCATGATTGCCGCGATCACTGCTACGTGTGCGGATGTTGTTCGCGCCAGGGCAAGAGCAATGAATACTGGCCAAATGATTCCGGTACCCAAAGTTACATAGATAATGGATCTGAAATATTGACGAGGGATTCGGGGTACCCGAAAAAGAATGAGAAAAGGAATCGCGATTGCGCTAGCAATCACGGGCCTAAAAGTTGCAGTGAAAAATGGATCAAAGCTCTCCAGCGCCCATTTGGTCATCGGAAGAGATAACGAGAAGAAAAACACCCCAAGGAATGCGAAAGCCAAACCAGATGTTTCTAGTCTGGTAAGGCGCATTACGGAAGTGTGTCACATGAGTTGCGTGTTTGTGACTGAGATACCAAACTTAGTTCTTATGAATCAACCATCCACTTTGAAGACTTTCCTCTGGTTTAACAACAATTTGGAAGAGGCTTTAGATTTCTACAAGGCAATCTTCCACGACGTAGTTGTTCATTCATCAGGTCGCCCCGAGGCCGATGGCAAGTTAATGACTGCTGAATTCTCGATTTTCGGTCAGGAATTCATTGGAATGGGTTGGCCCGGAGGTCCCGAATTCAATTCTGCAATCTCCTTGATGGTCCTTTGCGATGGACAAGATGAAACAGATCGCCTCTGGGAGGCAATCACCAAGGAAGGCGCCGAAGGCCAATGTGGCTGGTGTACCGACCAATTCGGTTTGTCGTGGCAAATCATTCCTAAGCAGATGGGGGAGCACACGGGAAATGCGGATCCGGAGAAATCTGCATACGCCTGGCAAGCAATGCGTGGCATGAAGAAAATAGTGATTGCCGACCTCTACCCTTAAGCAAAACATTAGTTCCTAAGGAGAGATGGTTATGACGAGGAAACTTGCGGCTGAATTTATCGGAACATTCACCTTGATCTTTATCGGTGCTGGTTCAATTATGAACGGTAAAGCAGATCTATTGGGAGTCGCGCTAGCTCATGGACTTGCCATCGCAATCATGGTCAGCGCTTTCGCTGCAATTTCAGGGGCTCATTTCAATCCTGCGGTTTCCCTGGGCATGCTAGTCACGAGCCGTATTGATGGAAAGACTTTCCTTTCTTATGTAGTTGCTCAGCTTGCAGGTGCAAGCGTTGCAGCCCTGATTCTTCGTTACATCTTTGGTTGGAGTACCGATGCGGGTAAATCTCTGGGAAGCGCTGCCGTAGCAGCGGGATTGAGTCCAACGAAAGCAATGATCGCTGAAGCCATCGGAACACTTCTGTTAGTTGCAGTGATTTTTGGTGTTGCAGTCGATAAGCGCGGTACATTCAACGCCGTCGCGGGTTTCCCAATTGGTTTAATGATTTCGCTGGACATACTTTTGATGGGACCGCTTACGGGAGCAACTGTTAATCCTGCTCGATGGTTTGGACCGGCTTTGGTTTCCGGTTCATGGGCCAATAGTTGGGTTTGGATCGTTGGTCCGCTACTTGGTGGTGCGGTCGCTGCACTTTCTTACGACAAAATATTCGCACCAGAGAAGCAATAGATTTCTTTGAATAGTTGTAATTTTATAAACCAGGGAATGAGTTGTGCACGGCTTCCATAACCGTGGACACGGCAATGGCCAAGAGAAGAAGGCCGAAGATTCTGGTTAACACCATCAGTCCTTGATCGCCAAGGATGCGTTCGATAGGCGCCGCTGCAAGTAATAAGACAAAGGTCATTGCAGCCAGCACGAGAATGATCATGACGTCGGCTATACGGACTGCACCTGAATCGGAGTTTCCAATTGCGATAACAGTGGCGATGGCGCCAGGACCTGCCATAAGAGGTATCGCAAGCGGCACGACCATGGCGCCACCCGGCGAAGGCTGGAGAACATCCGCTTTGCGGCCCATGACCATCGACCAACCAATTGCACCGATGACAAGTGCACCTGCAATCCTGAAGGCATCCATCTCGATGCTGAGTAGTTTAAGAATTACGTCGCCGATGAAGTACGCGATGAAGAGAGTCAGACCAGAGACCATCGCCGTTTGAAGGGCAATCATCCGTCGCTTCTTTTGCGAGGCACCGGAAGTGAGCGAAAGAAAAACGGGGATGGAAGTAATCGGACTGACGATGGCAAAGAGAGCAATGAGGGTTGTGATGTCGTTGCTGAGCTTCATGTTCTTTAGCATCCCACCTAAGATATCGACATGTACATTCCGAAGCATTTTGAGCCTAACGACGAGGCTTCGAGAAGGTTTCTGTCGAGCATTGATTCGGGTCACTTAGTGACTCATACATCCGAAGGACTGAAATCTACCTTTCTCCCAGTTCTATTCAGAGATGACGCTCAATGTATCGTCGGACACCTTTCTCGCGGGAACAGTCAGTGGAAGTTGGAAAGCCAAGGGGAGGCTCTACTAATTGCATTGGTAGATGACTCATATGTATCCCCAAGTTGGTATGCCACGAAAGCGATCAATGGCAAAGTGGTTCCTACATGGGATTACATGATGGCACACGTTTACGGTGATCTGGTTATTCATGATGATGCACAATGGTTGCGCGAGCAGGTAACTGCTCTTTCCAATAAATTTGAATCACGGCGCGATTTGCCCTGGAAGGTTGAAGACGCACCTGAGGATTACATGGTTACTCAATTGCGGGGGATTGTTGGAGTTGAACTGAAGATTTCTCGCATCGAGGTTTCCTTTAAAATGAGCCAGAACAAAACCGAGGGTGACCTCAACGGAGTAATCGCAGGTCTTCGTGCCGAAGAGAAAACTGATTTCGCGCAGAAGATTCACGAACTCAGGAGTTAAATCGCTTTAGCGTGGAATCATCTACTTGATGCCAACGATCTCCTGACATTTTCTAAGCACTCGTTCTTCAATCTCTCTTGCCCTTCCTCAGAAGCGGATGTTCCCAGCGGCTAAGAGTTTCAGCCGATCCGCTTTTGGTCAATAAACACGGTGTAAGTTTTCCTCATGATTACGATCCCAAATACCCAGCTGCTTGTGCATCCCTTATGTCTTGGTGGAAACGTTTTTGGCTGGAGCGCCAATGAGGCTGAATCTTTTGCCGTTTTAGATACTTATGTCGCCGCGGGTGGAAACTTTATTGATACCGCGGATGTTTATTCAGAATGGAAAGAAGGAAATGTCGGAGGCGAGTCTGAGATCATCATCGGTAACTGGATGAAGTCGCGCGGAAACCGCCACGATCTAGTGATCGCCACAAAGGTCTCCAAACTCTCGACACGTCCTGGTTTATCGGCTTCCAATATCAAGGCCGGTCTAGAAGATTCGCTTCGCCGTCTGCAAACAGATCACATTGATCTTTATTATTCTCACGCGGATGATCCAAGCACACCGCTAGCGGAAACACTTTCGGCATTTACGCAAGAAGTGACGTCCGGAAAGATCCACTACATAGGCGCTTCGCAACATACGGCATCTCGATTGGCGTTGGCCCTTGAAATTTCCCAAGAGAACAGTTTTGCTAGGTATGTTGTACTTCAAGATCAATACAATTTAATGGAGCGCAATCCATTTGAATCAGAGCAGATGGAGGTGTTAAGAAAATATGGAATATCGGCTCTTCCTTTCTTTGGTTTAGCGAGGGGATTTCTTACTGGAAAATACCGACCTGGAGTAAAAGTAGATTCCATCAGGGCGAGCGGGGTTAAGGAATATGAAAACGAACGCGGTTGGAAAGTGATCGAAACTCTTGAAGTCATTGCCAAAAACCATAATTCTTCGATTTCTGCAGTATCGCTGGCATGGCTTCGTTCAAATCCTGCGGTGAGTACACCAATTGCTAGTGCGCGCACAGTGGGTCAACTGAAAGAAATAATGCAAGAGGTTACTTTGAGCGCTGAAGAAGTTGCATCACTGAACTCTGCGAGTGAAGTTACACAGGCTTAGTTCGAAGGAGTCAGAGTTCGCTCTGTGCCGAAATGCTCTTTCGAACATTCTTCGCTAGAGCAAAGCCGACGAGAGCAACGACTAAATCGAATGCGATTGTTCCCAAAGTAAATCCTTCGACTTGTCCGCGGGATAAGCCCCACGTATCTTGGAAGTTATATTCGATTCCAAGGACGCCTTCAACGGTGCCCGGGAAAAGTACCCCAAGTGAACCGAGAACGATGTAAATGAAGACGACAGAGCCCATAATTTGGAATCCTCGTTTCCCGCCTGGTGTAACGAAGGGTCTGTGTACTTCAGGAAAAGAGCGATTTAATTTCATAACCGCTGGGATGATGATCAAGTAGGAAACCAAAAGAGTGGACACGGCGCAGGAAAGAACGACAGTGAAGATTGCTCCGGAATCACCTTTGACAAGTTTCATTCCGGCGATCAAGAAGATGGAAGCCATCCAACCAGAGAGAATGTTTACTCTCATCGGCGTACCAAACCTCTCGTTGAACTCTCCAAACCAACCATTCATGAAAGAGCCATCGGCTGCTGCCATTGCTTGAATACGGTCGGTGGCCATCATCCACGATGCACCTAGCCCGAGAAGTCCAAAGATAAATAGGACAGCTGCTACGCCCAGTAAGAATGTACTTGCTCGGCCGTAGATGCTGAAGATCGTTGCAACTGCGCCCATGAATCCACTTATCCCGCCTACGTCTTTTTTTGGCACGACAAGCAAAATAGCCAACACCGGTAGAACGTAAGCCAGAGCTGAAACCAAAGCGCCCACACGAATAGATGGAGCGGTGTCCTTTGCTGCGTCGTACATCTCGCCGGATGCGGCATTAGGTGCCTCAAAGCCCACGTAGGAAAAGAGAATGATCGGCGCCACGGCCATGAAACCCGAAATCGTTGGACTCATGCTTGCAAGAGTCAAGTGCTGGAAGCCATGTTTAAATCCGTAGATGGCAGTTGTGATGACCATCAAAAGCAGGAGGGTAATCTTTGCACCAGCCGCAAGATTGATGATCTGCTTACCTTTTTTTAGGCTTATGATCGCCAAGAAAATCGCGATCCAAATAAATGCCAACTTAAAGATCCATTCGCCAGCAGAAGCTGGAACCACGTGATGCAGATAAGCGCTGAAGGCATCGAAGGCAATAAAACTAAGAGACCCACCAAGCCATAGGGGATTGGTGATCCAGTACAAGACCGAAGCGATGCCGGCGGGTAGGCGACCATAAGCAAATTTCACCCATTGATAAGGGCCGCCTTCTTCAGGAAATGCAGATCCCGTTTCTGCCATGATCAGTGCGTTTGGGATCATGAATGTGATGACGAGAAAGATTGCCCAGAACAAGGATTGTGAACCACGCGACGCAATGCTGCCGATCGTGTCCAGAGATATAAAGGCAGCGATAATGAAGAGAATGATGTCCATGCGACCTAAGGATTTTACGAGTCGTTTTTCCTGCTTAGCCGCGAGGGATGTGAGATGCGTGTTTTCTTTGAAGGTCATGTCGCGAGGCTAGTGCGAAGTTTCAGAAGATGGTACTAAAAAACGCAAATTAGGTAACTATTTTGCGGTTTTCAGCAAAAATTTCGAACTAGGGAAGTTGGGCGTGACGTTCTTCTGAAGTCGGTGTTTTAAAGTAAGCAGAACCTTGGGACCAGTAAATAGTCATAGGAATGATTCCTATGGCAACAGTTCCTACTCCAACCCATAGGGCAAGATGGCTCAATGTTGGAATGACTTTAATCAGAACCGCAATAAGGAAGAGTCCCGACAAGGCTGGCCAAACACCGACCATAAAGAAAGTTTGGACATTGCGGAACAGGTGGCGCCTATAGAGAACAATTACAGAGAGCGATGCAAGGGCGTAATAGAAACAGATTTGAATCCCAATAGCAGCAACGCCAGCTTGAGCGATGTCATTCACGGATTTGATGAATTGGGATCCAACGAAGAATAATAAAACAAAAACAGTAGTAAATACTGTTGCGTTCCATGGGGTTTGGAATTTCTTATGGACGACTCCGAATGATGAAGGCATTGAGTAATCGCGGCCCATTGAGAAGAGTGTGCGCGTTACCTGAATCATTTGTGTTTCAATCGTTGCAACAGTAGAGAGCAACACAGAGACCACGATGAATTTGCCAAACCAACCAGGAATCAAAACTGCCGCAAAGTCACTCAGAACGCTTCCGCTTGAGGAAAGCGTGGCATCGCTGAGAACCATGTTGATCGCAATTAACGTGAGAAGGAATGTGAAGAAAACAAAGAGAATTCCGAATATTCCACCTTTACCCGCAGTGGTTTCACCTTCTTTGGTTTCTTCATTGAGGTTCGCTGTGACATCCCAGCCCCAGTAGAAGAATGCGCCAGAAACAGCACCAATAAGCACTGCACTTAGGCCGGTTGCAACGACGTATTTGGAATCGAAACTGCTAGCCGTGCCAATCACGTTATCTGGAATGGAATAGGACTTGATTTGGCTCAACGAGAACCAGTTCCAACTGAACTTATGAGTGTGAGGGTGGTGCAGTAAAGCAATGACATCAAATATCCACAAGAGTCCAAGTTCCACGACCGTCATGATTACTTGAGCTTTGGCAGTGAATTTAATTCCGTAAGCGATGATGGCAACCATGAAAACGAAAATGCCAGCGCCTACCAAGGTCGTCCAGTGGACGTTGCTGATGATCTTGTCATTTGAGGTGAAGAGGGAGAGCAAACTTGTAGATGCTGGAACCGTAGACACAAGTCCGAAAATGATTGAGGCAGTTACGAGAGACCATCCGGCCAAGTAACCGAGAATCGGGTGCAGCGCATTGCGAACCCAAATGTATGTCGCGCCGGCATTCTGTCGAACCTGACCCATGTAATGGAATGCGATAACAACACCAAACATTGCAATTCCTGAGTAGAAAAGTTCACCGGGCCCAAAGAGACCGACAGTGACAGCCAACGTGACCGTTGTTGCGGCGATCGAGTATGCCGGTGCAGATCCAGCAATGCCCATGATTGTGGATTCAAAAAGTCCTAAGACATTCGAGGCCAATTTTTGATCGGGATTGGACTCTTTGACCTGCTTGCTCGACTTGCTGGCCATCTTTTATCCTCCGAGGTGGAGTAGGCATCACAGGATGCGTGGACATTTACAGCGGTTAAGGTATCAGTGACCCAATCTTTTGTTAATACCTAACTTGTGAAATGCCATAGATCGAGTACATCCAAGTCAATGTGGAGTCCGTTAGCCTTCAAGATGGTTGCAATTTGCCCTTTATGTTCTGCAGTGTGCATTATGGCTTGCGAGAGAATCATTGAACGATGCGCCAAAATCTTTTCATCTTCCACATTGATGGTGAGCAGTTCATCATCCATAGTTACTTGAGTGGAAAGGACTGCTCCCAGATCTCCAAGTTGGGATTTGAATTTTCGCACATCGGCCATGGTTTGGGCTGGAAGAAGGTCCGACCATGGAGTAGCAGTGAGGCAAAAGTTGAACCATTCTGCGCTTCCTACTAAATGCATTATTAAGTGTCCGACAGACCATTCCTCGGGAGCGGCTGATAAGGCCAGGGATCTATCGGGCAATTGCAGAATTTGGTCTAAGAATCTTGCGTCTGACCAGACCATATGGGCTATTGATGTTTCGAGAGTGATCATGAGGAAATCTTACGCAAATGTGTCCGCTTCGAAGGTAGTCGAAGGTCATGGGATCCAAGTTCTCGGGAGGTAAAGTTTAATTGTGAAGTCCTCATCTGCTGCATTTCAAGGCCGGCAATTGCGCCTGGTTCCGGCTACGGACGCCCCACATTTACTGGATGGGCCTTTAGCTTGGAGCCTAAAGATGTGGGGGGAGAGTAATGAAGCGTTTTCGCCTGAGGATTGGATTGCTTTTTATAAGAATGTTCTGAAATCCAATTACTCCATTTGGGATGAACAATTACCGGCAAAGGAGTTACTGTTTTTAGCAATACGAACTATTAATGGTGAAGATGAAGTTGTAGCCGCAATTGGTCTCAGTGATTTCGACGATCTGGAAGAGTTTCGACATTTTAAGCCGTGGTTCTGCGCCTTTATAGTTAAGGAAGAGGTACGTGGGTTAGGCATTGGCAATCATGTACTCAAGCTTATGGAGGATAGAGCCCGTCGTTATCGGATTGAAGAGATTTACCTTTGGACCGAAGATCAGGAAGCTTTCTATCGAAAGCGGGGATATATAACAATCGAGCATTTAGAAAAGCCCGGAAGACTCTTGAATATAATGAAGAAAAATCTTTAAGTGGACCGTACTGGGATCGAACCAGTGACCCCCACAATGTCAATGTGGTGCTCTACCGCTGAGCCAACGATCCTTGCTGTGCGAGGAAGCATACCTCACGAAATCCGAACATTGAAAAGGCAGCGTTAGCGCCCGAAATCATCCTCAATTCTTTCTATATCGTCTTCGCCAAAATACGTGCCTGTTTGAACCTCTACGAAAACGACGTCATCGGTTCCTGTGTTGCTAATGCGATGAAGGTCGCCGATTCCAACCGTAATTGTGTTGCCAGTTGTTTGGCGGGAAGTGACGCCATTAAGAGTGACATCCGCAGTACCTTGAACGATGTACCAATGCTCGGCGCGGTGCTTGTGTCGCTGATAAGAAAGTCTTTTTCCCGGTGATACCCAAATACATTTCACTTTAAATGTTTCGCTCTCTTGCAAGACTTCATAGCGACCCCAGGGCCGTTCTGATTTCTCAAGTGTCATTGCGTCTTCCGTTCATCGATGGAGCCTGTAAGTCGTTGGTTATCCCGAAGATGTGAGGTGGAGACGGGATTTGAACCCGTGTAGCAGGATTTGCAGTCCTGTGCCTCGCCTCTCGGCCACTCCACCATGGATGTTGTCCCTGTCTAAATGGCCCAGCGACTCTCAGAGCGGACGACGGGACTCGAACCCGCGACATCCACCTTGGCAAGGTGGTGCGCTACCAACTGCGCTACGTCCGCACGCGCTCACGAGGTTCCGTAAGTGCTGTGCGAAATCTAGCGTAGGGCGGTGCGTTGCGCCAAAGTGAGACGAAACCCGACCGAGCGCCGTACCGTTACCGCGTGGAAATGACCAGGGCGACACCCTTCTTTTGGATGAATGGGATTTTGGCCCATGACTTATTGGAAATCAGCCACGATCCTGCCTCGTTGCAAGATGGGGGATTCTGGGCCGTTTCAACAAGTTTCGAAGGTGAATGGATTTGTGCTCGCTTTGGGACTGTTGTCGATGCTCGGCTACCGAGTCCAACCTTGATATGGGAGAAGATAGTTTCACCATGGGCGACATCAATTGACCGTGATGCCTATCTTGAATATGTGCAGGAAATTCAGCGCCAGATTGCCTCTGGTTGGGTGTATCAAGTGAACGCTTGTCGCCAATTGCAGACGCCAATCTCCAATGACATAGGCCTATTGCCTCTGATGCATGAAATGCTTGCTTCTAATCCTGCTCCTTATGCGAGTTTTATGCGATTGCCCGATCTGGAAATCGCTTCAGCATCTCCGGAATTGTTTCTTTCTCGAGTCGGATTAGATGTTACTTCGGGCCCCATTAAAGGAACCAACGTCGCCAACGATCTTGTTTTCGGAGAAAAAGATAAAGCTGAAAACATCATGATCGTTGATCTGATCCGTAATGATTTAGGCAAAATATGCCAACCAGGATCCGTGCACGTGCCCAGATTATTGGCGCCCGAGGTTCATCCCGGTCTGACCCACCTGGTCTCAGATATTGCTGGGACTTTGCGCCCAAATATCACGTGGGCGGAAATTGGTCGCGCCCTCCTACCTCCTGGGTCGGTGAGCGGTGCACCTAAGTCATCAGCACTGAAAGTGATTGAAAGGAATGAACATCACAAGCGAGGCCCTTATTGCGGCGGGCTTGGATGGGTGCATGGGGAAAAGGCGCGTTTGGCTGTGGCAATTCGAACGTTTTGGAAGACAGGGGATGGCTTCTTACGTTTTGGAACGGGAGCCGGAATAACGTGGGCTTCTGATCCGATGAAAGAATGGGATGAAACAGTTCTAAAAGCTGCGCGACTCATTTCTATTGCTGGGGGTGAAATTTTATGAACGTTTTTCCTGAAGGCGATGGAGTATTTGAAACAATCAAAACCGTTGATGGTGTGCCACAATTTCTTGCGCGACATCTAGAGAGAGCCATTAAAAGCTCTCGAACTCTGGGATTGCCAATATTTTCGCCAGAAGAAATCGTGGAACTTATTCGAGCAGAAATAGAGCGCACGGGAATTTTTCCCTTCGGCCGCTTGAGGGTAACTTTTCCAACAGATGGGAGAGTGTTTGCGATTCACGAGCCATCTACACCGTGGAGCGTTCCAGCAAAATTAATGATCTTTCACGATCCAATAGATGAAGATTCCACTCTTGCCGGTCACAAGGCGCTACCGTATAAAGAAAATCTCGACCTATTGGCGCAGGCGCGAAGCGCCGGATTCGATGATGGAATACGGCTTAATTCGGCCGGCTTGATTTGCGAGAGTGCTGTGGCGAATGTGGTCATGAAAGTTGATGGGAAGTGGATTACACCGACTTTGTCTAGCGGTTGTTTGCCGGGAATTACGCGCGCCATTGCCATCGAATGGTTTGGAATCAATGAAAGGGATCTGCCCGGGAGTGCGTTATCAGCCGTTCAATCCATGTTCCTTCTCTCTAGCCTTAAAAACCTGCAACCGGTGGAATTCTTGGATGGGCGAAAACTCGATATGTCCGATGAGTTGCTACAAGTGGCACGGGCGCAGACCGTGCAAGATTTAGTAGACTGACGAGCATGTCATTGATTGCCATCACCGTAAATGGATCGCCTCTTTCTGTTGAGGCAGACCAACGTCCGACCCACCTTTTTGCCGAACAAAAAGATGTGGTCGTGTGTTTCATAAACGGAACGGTTTCAGATCTTTGGACTGAGCTCAAAGATGGCGATGTGATCTTGCCGATTACAATTTCCTCCCCTGAGGGACTTAAAGTTTTGCGCCACTCCACTGCACACGTTTTAGCTCAGGCAGTGCAACAAGTCTTTCCGCAGACCCGCTTGGGTATTGGTCCGCCGATTGTTGATGGCTTCTATTACGATTTTGATCCAGAGCGCCCCTTCACTCCCGATGATTTAACTGCGCTGGAAAGCGCTATGAAAAAGATCGTTAAGGATGGGCAAAGGTTTAGACGTCGTGTGATAACTGAAGCGGATGCACTTAAAGAGTTGGCGCATGAGCCTTACAAGTGCGAACTCGTCGGTTTGAAATCAGATCAAGGCGATGAATCCAGTGTTGAAGTTGGGGGCGCCGAACTTACTATTTATGACAACTTAGGCCGCGATGGTCAGCCTGTGTGGAGTGACCTTTGTCGAGGACCACATCTTCCTTCGACGAAAATGATTCCGGCGTTTAATCTCATGCGAAGCGCGGGCGCTTATTGGCGTGGGTCTGAAAAGAATCCAATGTTGCAACGTATTTACGGAACAGCTTGGGCATCAACTGAAGACCTCGCTGGATACCTAGATTTTCTCGTTGAAGCCGAGAAGCGTGATCATCGACGCCTTGGCCAAGAATTAGATCTCTTCTCATTTCCGGAAGAGATTGGTTCAGGTTTGGCAGTCTTTCATCCCAAGGGCGGAATCATTCGTCGCGCCATGGAGGATTACTCTCGCAAACGTCACGAAGAAGAAGGTTATGAATTTGTTTATTCGCCACATCTGACAAAGGCCGCCCTTTTTGAGAAATCCGGTCACTTGGATTGGTATTCCGAAGGCATGTACCCACCCATGATCTTGGATGAGGAACTTCATGCTGATGGAACCATCAAACGAGCCGGCCAGCAGTACTACATGAAACCTATGAACTGCCCGTTCCACAATTTGATTTATAGCTCCCGTGGTCGCTCATACAGAGAACTTCCTTTGCGCCTCTTTGAATTTGGAACTGTTTATCGTTACGAAAAATCGGGTGTACTCCATGGCATTACGCGTGCACGTGGATTTACTCAAGATGATGCGCATATTTACTGCACAGCAGATCAAATGCTCGACGAGCTCGATTCTCTTCTCACGTTCGTACTGAATCTGCTTCGTGACTACGGTCTTTCTGATTTCTATCTGGAACTATCAACCCGCAACGACGAAAAATATGTGGGAGAGGATGCCGAGTGGGAGAGAGCCACTGAAGCTCTTCGCATCTCGGCACAAAAGCAAAACCTCGAACTTGTACTAGACCCAGGCGGTGCAGCTTTCTATGGGCCTAAAGTCTCCGTGCAAGCAAAAGATGCTTTGGGACGCACTTGGCAGATGTCCACGATCCAAGTGGATTTCCAATTGCCCAATCGCTTTGATCTTGAATATGTCGCCAACGATGGATCTCGTCAACGGCCGGTCATGATTCACCGTGCTCTTTTTGGTTCCATCGAACGCTTCTTTGGAGTTCTCACCGAACATTATGCAGGGGCTTTCCCACCGTGGCTTGCCCCTGTTCAAGTGATGGGTATTCCAGTTGCGGATACATTTTCTCCCTACCTTTCTGGTGTTGTTGCACAACTGAAGAAAGCTGGGATCCGCGCCGAACTCGATGCCTCTGATGATCGAATGCAGAAGAAAGTGCGCAATGCCCAGCTGCAAAAAATTCCGTACATGATGATCGCTGGTGAAGAAGATCAAAACGCTGGCGCAGTTTCCTTTAGATATCGCAATGGAGAACAGCGCAATGGAATACCTGTTGCACAAGCGATTGAAGAAATTCAATTAGCAATTCGCGAACGCAAACAAATCTAACGATGTCGCAATTATTTGGCGGTGCGGGAATGCCTGATTCCTGGCAACGTTTATGGGCTCCGCATCGAATGGAGTACCTCAATGGCGAGAATCGTCCTCTTGAAGGAAACGATATTGAATGCCCGTTCTGCAGGATTCCATCGATGAACGATGAAGAGGGTCTCATCGTTCATCGCGGCGAGGATGCTTACGTTGTCATGAACTTGTATCCCTACAATGCCGGACATTTGCTCGTTTGCGCATTTAGACATGTTGCCGATCTCACTGATCTCACTGAAGCTGAACGCAATGAAATCTCATCCTTGACTGCGCATGCGATGACAACCCTGCGAAAAGTTTCCCATCCAGCGGGATTCAATTTGGGAATGAATCAAGGCGCCGTTTCTGGTGCAGGCGTGGCTGAACATATCCATCAGCACATTGTTCCTAGGTGGAGCGGAGACGCTAATTTCATGCCGATTATTGGTCAGACAAAAGTTTTACCTCAGTTGCTTGCCCAGACGAGAAATGATTTAGCTGCGGCCTGGTAATTGGCAAGTGGTAATTGGTAATTGGTAATTGGTAACTCTTATTTCAGCCGGGCAATGTAACTTTCGATAATGTCGCCTCCAATAGGACCATTCATGGTCAGAGGAATCGCAGGAAAAAGAACTCCCGCTTCAAAACCATCCTCACCGTGAGTTTCAAGTACCTCTAGGTATTCATCGCGGAATTCGCTGACAAGAGTTTTATGTTCGCTTTCGCTATCAGAAATGGTCGGCGGGTGTGTTTCGTAATCAATGATTTCAAGGCTTTTCAAATTGATGAGGGCGCAAGGCAAACCAACCTCGTCATGCAAGACTAAGAATGGAGTTACAGTTTGATCGAAAACCCGGTTGCACAACATCACAGCATCATCAAAGTCCGCATCCGATTCTTGATCTAGTACGATGATGATAAGTCGCGGGACCATAGAGTCGTTGAGCGCTTCCCATGCCGAGATGGTGGGCCCATCAATTCCCGATGCCGGATTAACGACAAAGACGGCGAGATCGCATTCTGCGGTAGGGGATTGGTCGCTCAACCCTCCAAATCGGTGTGCAATTTCTGCCGGATGGGCGCTTTCATGACCTAAAAAATGGATACGGGGGCCGATTTCCCGATCTTCATTCGCGCTCAAACTAGGTATAGACACGTGCTCAGCCTACGATGGTGGCGATGATTAGCGACGTAATAAAGCCTGCGGTAACGCGAGTCATTTCACCTACCGCCAAGGCAATGCTGAAGATGGGTCTAACCCCGAACTCGGTCACCTTCGTCGGAGCCCTTGGGGCGATAGTGAGTGCTCTGATCTTTTACCCCACGGGACATCTTTTTGCCGGCACACTCTTGATTGCGCTCTTTGCTCTGAGCGATCTCTTTGATGGCACTATGGCTCGAATCTCCCATAAAGGTTCCAGCCCTTGGGGATCCTTCTTGGATTCCACGGTCGATCGGATTACGGATTCAATGATCTTCGTGGGGCTCTTGCTCTGGCTCAACAAGAGTTCAGATCCGCTTGTTCCGGTAGTACTTGTTGCTTTGGTTTCCGGAATTCTCGTTTCCTACGTTCGCGCAAAGGCGGAGTCACTCGATATCGAATGCAGTGGGGGTATCGCAGAACGTACTGAGCGAATTGTAGTTGCTCTATGCGCAATAGGTTTTCACGGTCTGGGTGTTTCTTATGTGCTCTCTGTTGGAATGTGGATTTTGGCCGTGCTTTCCGTGGTGACGGTTCTACAAAGAATGTGGATCGTTCGGAAAGCAGTTTCTCTGTGAAAAAATTGGTAGATGCGATAACAGCGCAGTTGTACTTCATTGGTTGGAGAATTGTTCGCTGGCTTCCAGAAAAAACTGCCTACAAATTGTTCTCTCGCGGTGCGGATTTTCTCGTAGCGCGAAACGGCAAAAGTGTTCGCAGACTTCGTTCAAATCTGATTCGTGTGAAACCAGGCTATTCGGTGCAGGCTATGGATGCATTGGTGACTCAAGCGATGCGGTCCTACATGCGCTACTGGTGTGACACCTTTAGATTTCCCGATTGGTCAAATGAACGGATGACATCGACCGTTCAGGTTCATAACGAACATTTACTCATGGAAGCTATTGCTGCGAAGACGGGTGTGATCGTTGCTCTACCTCATGCTGGAAATTGGGATCATGCGGGTGCGTTCTTCTGTAACAAAGGAGTCAAACTTGTCACTGTTGTCGAACGCTTAAAACCAGAACGGCTCTTCAACAAATTTCTCGAATACCGCCAAGCTATTGGAATGGAGGCGTTGCCAGTCGATGGTCGCGTGATAGCAACTTTGGCCAGTCGATTGCGATCTGGACAACTTGTCGCACTTGTTGCCGATAGGGACTTATCGCGAACAGGCATTAGTGTGAAATTCTTTGACGGAATCGCCCGGATGCCGGCAGGGCCTGCAGTCTTGGCGTTGAACACAGGTGCTCCATTGCTGAGTGCCTATGTTTCCTATACTGATACAGGAATTCACATCGATTTTCAGGCAGTTGAGGTTCCCCTTGATGGCGACAAAGAAGCGCGCGTGCGCTCCCTTGTTCAGCAATGTGCCGATCACTTTGCGAGTGGAATCGCGCGTGCACCGCAGGACTGGCACATGCTTCAGAGAATTTGGGTAGATGGCGATTTCAAGGAACGTTCTGATGTCTGATCTAAAACCCCTCAAGATTGGCCTTGTCTGCCCGTATGGGTGGGATGCGCCTGGGGGAGTGCAAAATCATGTGCGAGATCTAGCCGAATATCTGATTGCACATGGTCATGATGTTTCCGTACTTGCGCCAGCCGTTGATGAAAGCGCCCTTCCTTCCTATGTCGTCAGCGCTGGTAAGCCAATTGCAATTCCTTACAACGGAGCTGTTGCTCGTATTCTTTTTGGTCCCATCGTTTTCTCTCGTGTTCGTCAATGGATTGCTCAGGGAGATTTTGATTTACTCCATTTGCATGAACCAGCAATTCCATCTTTGTCGTTACTTGCTTGTTGGGCAGCAGAGGGGCCGATGGTTGGAACCTTTCACGCAGCTGCCAAACGGCAACGAGCCATTTTCGCCATTGGTCCGATTCTGGAGCCCGTGATTGAAAAGCTTTCTGTACGTATCGCGGTCAGTGAGGCTGCTCGCCTGACTTTGACGGAACATCTGGAGACCGATGCGATCGTTATTCCTAATGGTATTTATGCTGAGCGATTTCGAAATGGAAGCGCGCAACCTCAGTGGAGTGGCAACACGATTGGATTCATAGGTCGTTTTGAAGAACCGCGTAAAGGTCTCGCAATCTTGCTCGAAGCACTTCCCATAGTTTCGCGATTTATTCCTAATGTAAGAATTCTCGTTGCTGGACCAGGTGAGAGCGAAGAAACCCTCAAAGTGATTGATCCACAATTGCGTAGCCGGATATCATTCTTAGGACGCCTCAGCGATGAAGAGAAAGCAGACTTCTTAAGTTCGGTCTCTCTCTACGTTGCACCGAATACCGGCGGCGAATCTTTTGGAATTATCCTGGCTGAAGCGATGGCATCAGGGGCGCCATGTATTGCAAGTGATATACCTGCATTTGCTTCCTTGCTAGGGGACGGGCAGTTTGGCTCTCTATTTGCATCCGAAGATCCCGCAGATTTGGCCAAAGTGATGATCGAGTTATTGCGCGATGACGAAAAACGCACTCAGTTATCTATGGCTGGGCAAGAGCACGCAAAGATTTTCAATTGGGATACCGTTGCTGAACAAATCTTTTCTGTTTACGAAATGGCAAAGGTCGGTAGCGAAAAAGTTGGATTAGCATCCGACAACAGAAGTTGGTCTCGACTGCTCAACCGCGAAGGAAATGGTGCATGAAAACTGGTCTGACTTTTGGCATCGTGTTATTGGCCTTCCTTTGGTATTTGAGCTTTTCGGCCACTCGCTTAGATCGTCTGCATCATCGCGTAGAAACGAGTTGGGCCAATCTTGACGGACTCCTGCAGCGCAGAGCTGCAGTCGCGCTAGAACTTGCTCACAGTACTTTTGCTGATCCTGCCTCATCTTTGCTTCTCACCGCTGCGGCCTACCAAGCTCGAGCTGCAAGTATTAAAGATCGATCATTTGCCGAGAGCGGACTTTCCGGCGCACTTTCCCTATTACAAAACGAACTTGCTTTGGAGACTAATCCAGCAGAGAAAGCGCTGCTCGCTGAGCTAGCGGAGTTAACAGCGAAAATACGAGTCGCAATCGCTATTCATGTCGATGCTGTGACGAGCACTCGATCAGTCAGGGCCAAATTGATATTTAAGTTCTTTAAACTTGCCGGAACAGCGCCCCTACCTATGACTTATGATTTTGAAGATGATGCGCTTTAGCAAATATTTAATTGTTCTGGCTTTGGCGAGCACCCTTGGATTGAGCAGTTGCTCATCAGTTAAAAGGATAATTCCAGGTTCGACTCCTGCTGTTGTCGAGCACAATCTCATGAGCGGTCGGGTGGGAGGTAACGGTCCAATACTTGTAACGAAAATTGATGACACCGGACCTGCCCATCCACAAATTGGTTTGGATTCAGCAGACATCGTATATATAGAAGAAGTCGAAGGCGGACTTACTCGACTCGCTGCGCTCTTCTCATCAGTAATCCCAGATCGAGTGGGCCCAGTGCGAAGTGCGCGTATCAGTGATATCGATTTGTTGGCACAGTTTGGTCGCGTTGCATTCACCTATAGCGGTGCGCAATCCAAAATGTTGCCGGTAATTTCAGCTGCGAATCTGCTGGACCTTGGTGCGCAACACGAATCCCCAGAGATCTACACACGCGATTCCGCTCGTACTGCCCCGGTCAATATGATTTTGCAGGCCAAATTGTTAATGAGCAAGCTTGCTTCACAAAACGCTTCCATTGATTCATCGAAATCTCCAGGCTGGACTTTTGGTAACGCGCCCGCTGGAGGCTCGCCGGTAATTTCAGTCAAGATGAAGTGGCCAGCTAATTCATACTCAGCAGTGTGGTCGGCAACTGATTCTCGTTGGTTGCTCAACCATTCCGACCTACCTGACCTAGCCGATGACGGAAAGCAGCTTGGACCGACTACCTTGGTGATTCAGATGGTTTCCATTACCCCATCGATTTATCACGACAAAGTTGGGGGAGTGACACCGTTCTCTGCCACCGTTGGAAGCGGAAGTGGATACATCCTTCGTGATGGCAAATCATTTGCAGGTACGTGGTCGCGCCCTAGCTCTGATAGCCCAACAAAGTGGACCCTGGCTGATGGCACTCCTATCGCATTCGCGCCAGGGCAAATTTGGGTTGCCTTGACTGACACGCCCCCGGTTTTTACCCGTCCCGCTCCGTCTGCGAGTCCTTCTCCGACAAAGTAGGATAGGCACTTCACTCGTAGATAGTTTTTAGGGAGTTTTCATGACCGATGTAAAAGGCACAGCACGAGTCAAGCGCGGAATGGCAGAGATGCTCAAGGGTGGCGTCATCATGGATGTCGTTAATGCCGAGCAAGCCAAGATCGCCCAAGATGCTGGCGCAGTTGCTGTCATGGCCCTTGAGCGTGTGCCTGCCGACATTCGCGCCCAAGGTGGGGTTGCACGTATGTCTGATCCAGACATGATCGAAAAAATTAAAGCCGTCGTCACTATTCCTGTTATGGCTAAAGCTCGGATTGGACATTTCGTCGAAGCCCAAATTTTGCAATCTCTCGGCGTTGATTACATCGATGAGTCCGAAGTTTTAACCCCTGCCGATTACGCCAACCACATTGATAAGTGGGGATTCACAGTTCCCTTCGTGTGCGGGGCAACAAATCTTGGGGAAGCGCTTCGTCGTATCAACGAAGGTGCTGCAATGATCCGATCAAAGGGTGAAGCAGGCACCGGAGATGTTTCGAATGCAGTTACTCACATGCGCGAAATTGGTGGAGCAATACGTCGTTTGACATCAATGCGAGAAGACGAACTTTATGTAGCCGCTAAGGAGATGCAAGCACCTTACGAACTCGTAAAAGAAGTTGCGCTCACAGGCAAACTTCCTGTTGTGCTTTTCACAGCGGGTGGTATCGCGACACCTGCGGATGCCGCGATGATGATGCAGATGGGCGCCGATGGCGTATTTATTGGTTCGGGGATTTTCAAGTCTGGGGATCCAGCAAGTCGCGCCGTCGCTTGTGTTAAGGCGACGACTTTCTTTGATGATCCTAAAGTGATTGCTGATGCATCTCGCGGTTTGGGAGATGCAATGGTCGGAATTAACGTGGCAGATATTCCCGCACCTCATCGTCTTGCTGAGCGCGGTTGGTAGCGACAGGCAATTATGAAAGTTGGGGTACTCGCACTTCAAGGTGATGTGCGGGAGCATTTTCGTGCTCTCGCAGATTGTGGAGTTGACGCAATTTCAGTACGTCGCCCTAACGAACTTGCCGATGTCGACGCCCTCATCCTGCCCGGTGGTGAATCAACAACGATTGCGCAACTTGCTCAGACTTTCGGTGTTTTTGACCTTATTCAAAAGCGCATTGCGGCAGGCATGCCTGTTTACGGTTCGTGCGCAGGAATGATTTTGCTTGCTGATCGAGTCTTAGATGCAGCTCCCACGCAACGTACATTTGGTGGGATAGATGTCACTGTTCGTCGGAATGCATTTGGACGACAAGTGGATTCATTTGAGACCAACGTCGAGGTATCACATATTGCCGGCGGCCCGGTAAAAGCAATTTTCATCAGGGCGCCTTGGGTTGAGATTCTCGGCGAGTCTGTAGAAGTACTGGCGAGCCTCACGAGTCCCGATGGAGCAGTCCACCCCGTAGCCATTGCGCAAGGTTCCTTACTGGCCACCTCTTTTCACCCAGAATTGACCAGCGATAGCCGAATTCATCGCTACTTCGTAGAAGAAGTGTGTAAGAACGCCGCCGCAATCAGATAAAGTTTCCAACCTAGATAACCAGTTCTCGAGTTTTTGATGGGGTGTATATGTCCGGCCATTCCAAATGGGCGACGACCAAGCACAAGAAAGCGATCATCGATGGTCGTCGTGCAAAGTCATTTGTTAAATTAGTTAAAGCGATCGAAGTGGCTGCTCGAAGTGGCGGCGCGGATATGGTCGGAAATCCAACACTTTTCGATGCCGTTGCCAAAGCAAAAAAGAATTCTATGCCTTCTGACAATATTGAACGCGCGATAAAACGTGGCGCGGGACTTGAATCCGGTGGCGCAGACTGGCAGACAATTATGTACGAAGGATACGGCCCTGGTGGTGTGGCGATCTTGATCGAATGTTTATCTGATAATCGAAATCGAGCAGCCTCTGAAGTTCGGGTGGCCGTGACTCGAAATGGTGGAACCATGGGAGACCCTGGCTCTGTTGCCTATCTTTTTAGTCGCAAAGGTGTTGTTCTGGCCAATAAGACGTCCACCGTTAATGAAGAGAAAATTCTCGAAGCGGTATTGGAAGCAGGAGCTGAAGAGGTTAATGACCTCGGAGATTCATTTGAAATTGTCAGCGAAGCGAGTGATTTAGTAGCAGTTCGCACCGCGCTGCAAAGCGCTGGAATTGAATATGAATCTGCGGAATCTTCCTTCCTGCCATCTATGTCGATTCCACTTGACGCAGAACAGGCAACAAAAGTCTTTTCATTGATCGAAGCAATCGAAGAACTCGATGACGTTCAAAATGTCTACGGCAATTTCGATATCTCCGATGAAGTTATGGCGAGCCTGGGCTAATTCATTCCACCTGCAACCTAGGCTAGATGGGTGCGCATTATGGAGAGTATTTCGTGAGGGTCCTAGGAGTTGACCCTGGACTCACTAGATGTGGTGTTGGGGTTATCGAAGGCGAAGTTGGTTCACCCATATCGATGATTGCAGTTGGAGTGATACTCACTCCGGCAGAATTTCCTTTAGAGCAGCGACTCTTACAGTTGCATGACCAATTGCAGGAATGGGTTGACCTGCATCGACCTGATGTCATCGCAGTCGAGCGTGTTTTTTCCCAACATAATGTGCGGACAGTTATGGGAACCGGACAAGCCGCAGGAATCGCACTTCTGATCGCTGCGCGAGCCGGCATTCCCGTTGTTTTGCATACTCCCAGCGAAGTAAAGGCAGCAGTGACTGGTACGGGTCGAGCAAATAAAGTTCAAGTGGCAGAAATGGTTCGTAGAATTCTTTCTTTAGAATCCATTCCCAAACCAGTTGATGCGACTGACGCATTAGCCCTGGCAATTTGTCATCTGTGGCGCGGCGGCGCAACAAACCGCATTGCTAACGCCGTAACCGCGGAGAAGGCGCGACTCAAAGGGCTGCGCACCTCATGATCTCTTCACTTTTTGGACGAGTCCTTCATCTCTCTCTTGATAGGGCCGTGATCGATATTTCTGGCGTTGGATTCTCTGTCGTCATTACACCTGCCACGAGCGCTCGATTAAGTGTTGGCAATAGTGCTCAGCTGTTCACATCGCTAGTAGTCAGAGAAGATTCCCTCACGCTCTTTGGATTCCTTGATGAATCTTCACGATCGCTCTTTGAACTTGTGCAGACAGTTTCTGGCATTGGTCCCAAGGTTGCTATGGCAATTCTTGCTGTGATGACACCTGATGATTTGAATTCTGCTATCGCGCAGGAAAATGTTGCTGCGATAGAACGTGTTCCGGGAATTGGTCGCAAAGGCGCACAACGAATGATTTTGGAATTGAAAGGAAAGCTGTCAGATCTTTCCTTGGGCGGGCAGCCACTTACTCACGTCGCCCCATGGCGTGAGCAACTTACGAGCGCACTGATGGGATTGGGTTACTCGGCTAAGGAAGCAGATTCAGGAATCGCAAGTTTTGTTGTGCACTTACAGGAAGAGGGAAGAGATCCAGCGACTTTGCAATTGAGCGAATTACTCAAAGGCGCTCTGCAAGGCGGCCAACGCGGCCAGAGCGGCCAGAGCGGCCAAAGCGGTAGAGGATCCCTATGACAGAGAAAGATGATGAACGTTTAGTGGCACCGGCAGGTAAGAGTGAGGAATCCTCTATTGAAAGTGCGTTGCGTCCCAAAGATCTTTCTGAATTCATCGGTCAAGAGCGCGTTCGTCAACAGATAGACGTACTTTTGTCGGCCGCGCGCCATCGAAAATCCTCGGCCGACCACATACTTCTTTCAGGCCCTCCCGGCCTTGGAAAAACTACGTTGGCGCTGATACTTGCCAGTGAAATGGATACACCGATTCGCATAACAAGTGGACCCGCTATTACCCATGCTGGTGATCTTGCAGCAATTCTCTCTTCACTCATGGAAGGAGAGATTCTTTTCTTGGATGAGATTCATCGTCTACCAAGGCCCGCTGAAGAGTTGCTGTACTTAGCGATGGAGGATTTTCGAGTAGATGTTGTCGTAGGCAAGGGTCCGGGAGCGACGGCAATCCCTCTGCAACTTCCACATTTCACATTGGTCGGAGCGACTACTCGAGCAGGATTGTTGCCTAGCCCTCTTCGTGACCGTTTTGGTTTTACGGCTCATTTAGATTTTTACAATGAAGATGAAATTGCTCGGGTACTAGAGCGAAGTGCCAGATTGCTTAATCTTTCCATTGATATTGCAGCGATCGCTGAGATTGCAGGTCGATCTCGCGGTACACCTCGCATCGCCAATAGGCTTTTACGGCGAGTACGTGATTATGCCCAGGTTCGTGAGGCCGAAGGGCTTTCACACGAGGATGCAAAGGCCGCTTTGGAGATGTACGAGGTTGATGAAATGGGACTCGATCGCCTCGATCGGGCTGTCCTGTTGGCCCTAGTGGAGCGTTTTAATGGGGGACCGGTCGGTCTTTCGACCTTAGCTATTGCGGTGGGAGAAGAAACTGAGACCGTAGAGTCAGTGGCGGAGCCATTTCTCGTTCGAAATGGATTTATGGCTCGAACCCCGCGTGGTCGAATTGCCACCCCTCAAGGGTGGCGCCATGTAGGGCATGAACCACCTGCATCGACTCTTTCGGGCGCGACCCTTTTCGACACGCCAGCCTCTGATGCCTAGACTCTGCTCTCATGTCCTCCTCTTATTCTGGTTCTTCTCGAACTCCTAAAACAGCCACCCGCCCAGGTCGTACTCTTGCGATTTTGGCCCTGGTTTTGGTTGCCCTTCTTGCCGCGCTCTTTATCCAAGGTGCTACTTCAGTGAAGCTTGGTTTGGATCTACGAGGCGGGACAAGCGTCACGCTTCAACCGCGACTTGCGGCAGGTGAAAGTGGCGCTGTGACAAACGCGGCGATTGATCAGGCAGTATCGATCATTCGTCAACGCGTGAACTCACTTGGAGTTGCAGAGAGTGAAGTAACAGCGCAAGGAAGTGGCGTGAATCGTCAGATTGTTATTTCTGTTCCAGGTGATACTGGTCGGCGCGTTGTTGATCTTGTCGGACAAACGGCCGAACTTCGTTTCCGCCAGGTTCTCGTTTCCGGAGCGCCTGCTGCAACTGCTGTAACAGCGGCGAATGCAACACCACCTGCTGGAGTGAGCGCTGCGACGAATGCGCAATACGCCGCCCTTGATTGTACAAAGGCTGCCAATCGTCAGGGAACTGGCACCGATAAAGCCACTGATGTCATTGTTGGTTGCGATCGCAATGGATCAAGTAAATATATTTTGGCACCCGCTGAAGTTTTGGGTCGCCAAGTTTCAAAGGCATCAGCGGCTATCAATCAAACTACAGGTAGCGGTTGGTATGTCCTTCTTACATTTGATGACTCAGGAACTAAATCATTTGGAGCTCTGACAACTCGTGTAACTACTTTGCCAGCTCCTACAAATGAAGTTGCTATTGTTCTTGATGGCCTTGTTGTATCTGCCCCTCGCATTAACGAAGCAATCACTTCTGGAAGTGCACAGATCACTGGAAGCTTCACACAGATTGAAGCTGAAGATCTAGCCAATGTTCTTAAGTACGGCGCGCTACCTTTAGCTTTTGACCGTGGCGAAGTACAACAAATTTCTCCAACACTTGGTGCGGATCAACTTCACGCAGGGCTTCTGGCAGGGTTCCTTGGTCTCTTCCTTGTTGTTCTGTATTCCCTTCTTTATTACAAGGGTTTAGGAGTTGTATCGGTAGGCTCATTGCTCATCGCTGGTTCACTTACTTACATGCTCTTCTTGCTTCTGGGTAAGTGGCTTGGTTTCACATTAACTCTTGCTGGTATCGCTGGTGCGATCGTGGCAATTGGTATTACGGCCGACTCGTTCATTGTTTACTTTGAGAGGGTCCGTGATGAAGTGCGAGAGGGTAGATCCCTGCGCTCTGCCGTTGAATCCGGTTGGCTCAGAGCACGCCGAACAATCATTGTTGCCGATTTTGTATCGATGATTGCTGCTGCTTTGCTCTATCTCTTCGCGGTGGGTGGCGTTCGTGGGTTTGCGTTCACTCTCGGATTAACAACCTTGATCGATCTTTTTGTAGTTTTCTTGTTCACGAAACCAATTCTTACGATCCTTGCTCGCATGCATTTCTACAGTTCAGGGCATCCTCTTTCGGGGCTGTCAGCTAAGGCGCTCGGGATACTTCCTGCTTCTGGCGCTCTTCCATCCTCAGTTAAGGAGGCATAAAGATGTCTAAACTTTCTGGCTTGGGAGGCCGTCTCTATCGTGGAGACACATCGGTGGATTTCATTGGTATGCGCCGTCGCTGGTATGCATTTTCCGGTGTTTTGGTTCTTGCATCAGCGATTGCATTATCAGTTTCGGGTCTACACCTGGGTATTGAGTTCAAAGGTGGATCTTCATTCACTGTTACTCAGACAAATATTTCCGTGACAGATGCGCAGTCTGCCGTCACGGCTTCAGGAGTTGCAGGCGAAACAATTATTCAAAAGATTGGTACCAATAAGGTCCGCGTCCAAACGGGTGCACTCTCCGTTGCCCAATCCAACGCTATTCAAGATGCCCTTGCAAAGAAGTTTGGGATTACCACCGACACGATCGACACGCAGATTGTTGGTCCTTCCTGGGGTAAGGAAATTACTCGCAAAGCACTTTATGGTTTATTTGGATTCTTGATCGTGGTTCTCCTCTATCTAGCGATGGCATTTGAACCAAAAATGGCAATCGCTGCGATCATCGCGGTTATCCATGACGTCTTCATCACCGTCGGAATCTATGCTCTGGTGGGATTTGACGTCACCCCCGCGACGGTCATTGGTTTCCTCACAATCTTGGGATATTCGCTCTATGACACCGTCGTTGTTTTCGATAAGGTGCGAGAGAACACCCGAACTATCACGAGTACGAGCAAGATGACCTACTCACAGGCCGCCAACTTGGCAGTAAATCAGACTCTTGTTCGTTCATTCAACACCTCTTTGATTGCTCTCTTGCCAGTAGGTTCGATTCTTTTTGTTGGAGCAGGCCTGCTAGGTGCAGGAACTCTGAAGGACCTTTCGCTCGCTCTCTTTATAGGTCTTGCAACCGGAACCTACTCATCAATCTTTATCGCCACGCCAATTCTTGCCAGATTGCGCGAACGTGAGCCGGCCATGATGGCACTTGCAAAGCGTGTTGCAGTTCGTGGAAGCGCCACAGCTGTTGCCGCGGTAAAGAGTGCCGAAGGTTCCTCCGCCGTTGCCACTGCACAAAAACAAGAGAAGCGCGGCCCACGAAATCAACCAAAACGCGATCGTCGTCGCTAATTACATACAAGGTTAATTCGGCGGTAGTGCGGAGCCTTTAGTAGGCTCACTGATATGGATACCTTGCTCGAACCATTGGTGGCGTCGCTTCGGCTTCATCACCCATCCACAAAGATGGATGATGTTGAGCGAGCTTACGATGTAGCAAAACTTGCCCATTCTGGGCAGTTGCGAAAATCTGGCGATGAGTACATCACGCATCCTGTTGCAGTGGCAGAGATTCTCTCAGAACTTGGTCTGAACGCCGAGACCATCATCGCGGCACTTTTACATGACACCGTGGAAGATACTGAGTATTCATTGGCTCAATTGAGGGTTGATTTTGGCGAAAAAATTGCCAATCTTGTCGATGGTGTCACCAAGCTAGATAAATTGATTTACGGACCAACGGCAGAAGCTGAAACGGTACGCAAGATGGTTATCGCGATGTCTCGAGATATACGAGTGCTGGTCATCAAACTTGCAGACCGTTTACATAATGCACGCACGTGGGGCTATGTTTCCCAGGAAAGCTCAGAGCGCAAGGCACGCGAAACCCTGGATATTTATGCCCCGCTTGCCCATCGCCTGGGCATGAATGCGATCAAATGGGAATTGGAAGACCTCTCTTTTCAAGTGCTTGAACCAAAGAAGTTTGAAGAAATTGCACGTTTAGTGACTGAGCGCTCCACTTCCCGAGAGGCGCTGAGTTCGGATGTAATCGCCGTCGTTCAAGATGATTTAGCAAAAGATGGAATACAAGCCATGGTCACAGGTCGCCAAAAACATTATTACAGCGTGTATCAAAAGATGGTGGTTCGTGGACGAGATTTCAACGACATTTATGACCTCGTTGGCATTCGAGTATTAGTCAACGATGTGAGAGATTGTTACGCAGTG
>Ga0194037_1000377_pt1 | contig 35137 bp, 28 predicted proteins | sample JunL306m_MetaG_FD_148653 | JGI IMG/M metagenome (GOLD analysis project Ga0194037, IMG submission 148653) | Anoxic zone freshwater microbial communities from boreal shield lake in IISD Experimental Lakes Area, Ontario, Canada - Jun2016-L304-6m | ecosystem: Environmental > Aquatic > Freshwater >... | reverse complement strand
TTTACCGGTCGTCCTACGGTACCGTACTTGATCTTTTCAGGGCGATTGACATGCGTGACTGGTGAGGTTTCTGTCAGTCCGAATCCCTCAAGGATGTTGATATCAAGCGCCTGGAAAAACTCGCCAATCTTTTGCGGTAAAGCAGCGCCACCTGAAACAAAATAACGCAGTCTTCCACCGAGCTTGCTTTTAATTTTGTTGTAGACCAGCTTTTCAGCCATTGCATGCTGCAGGAAGAGAAGTTTTGACGCACTTCCTTTCTTATCAATCTCGTGGTGATAATGTTCTCCAGTTCTTAACGCCCAGTAAAATATTTTCTGTTTTATGGCGATTTCGGTTGAAATCTGCTTGAGTATGCTCATCTTGATGCGGTCAAACAGTCTGGGAACAGTAAAGATGATGGTTGGCCGTGCTTCTGTCATGTTCAATGAGATCGTTTCAATGCTTTCTGCCAGATAAATAGCCGCGCCGCATGAGAAGAGCAGGTAATAGCCGCCTGTCCGTTCATAAGCGTGGGAGAGAGGCAGAAAAGAGAGTCCACAGTCAGAATCATCGAGACGAATAACAATGGAACAGGATTTAACGTTTTCACAAATATTACGGTGTGTAAGCATTACCCCTTTTGGCAGTCCGGTCGTTCCTGATGTGTAGATGATGGTTGCTACATCGTCAGGTTCTACAGGTGTTCGTTCAAGAAACCAGGGCGTTTTTTCAAGAATAATTTTACCGGTTGCCTTTGCCTTGTTCAGGTCATGAACATCTTCAAAAGCCTCCTCAAGGCGGTTCATGACAACGATAAACAGTAATTCCGGGAGGTTTTGCCAGATTGAAATGATTTTACCAAGCTGAAGCATGTTTGACACAATGATGGCTTTTGTGCCGCAGTTGTTGAGAATGTATTCGATCTGGTTGGATGGTAAAGAGGGATAGAGTGGTACATTGATGGCGCCAAGATTCAATATAGCCATATCGGCCAGATACCAACCCGGTCTGTTTTCTGACAGTATAGCGACCCGGTCTTTTGCCTTCACACCGTTTTGTTTCAGAAATGCCTCGAAAGAGCGCACATCCTCTTCGAACTCACTATACGAAATTGGTTCATAGACGCTGTTGATTTTCCTTGCAAAAGGAAATTTGGAATCATCTTCCCTGTAATGGTTGAAAACTGAAGAGAAAAGTTCCGGCAGTGTCTGAAAGTCAGGATTGATAAGTCCCATCAGCAAAAGGTATTTTTTTGTGATAGAGGGAACATTGACGGGGAGAACAGTCTATGCTCCAGAGAGTGTGTTACGGCACTTATAATGATTCAATAAATATTTAACGATACATTCTTATCTTTGCAAATTGTGATAATGAGTTTTAAGCATTTTTTTAGCCTTGTTTCCTGATTATTCATACAGATGACGAAAAAATCAAGTCTTTCATGGCCGGGCTATGTCGGTCTCGGTCTTGGCATTATCCTGATTGTTTATCTTTTCAGCCAACTTGACCTTTACCGTTCGGTTGAACTGATTTCGTCAATCGGTTTTTCATCAGCATTTATTCTTTTGCCTTTTCTGGCGCTGCATCTTCTTGAGACTATTGCCTGGACAAGGGTCTTTCCAAGAAGTATAATTACCATTCCGTTTTTCAAACTCCTTAAGATACAGTTTATTACCGAAACTGTTTCTATGACGCTTCCTGCGGGAGTGGCGATTGGTGAACCTCTTCGTCCTTTTCTCTGCAGCCGGTTTATTGGTATTCCACTTCCTTCCGGCGTGGCAAGCGTGGCTGTTCGCAAGCTTATGCTCGGCGTGGCCCAGGGGCTTTATACGATTATTGGTTCTCTGGCAGGTTTTTCACTTCTACAGGTGGTTTCCGTCCGGATGCTTGGATTCGAAGGGCTTGGCTATATTATGGTCGGAGTTGGCATACTGGTTTTTCTGCTTTTTCTCTTTTTTCTTTTGCTGCTGCTCAACGGAAAAGCTGCACAAAATATTCATCGTTTATTGATGCTTGTTCCTTTCAAGAGAGTAAAAACATGGCTGCTTGAAAAGGAATCAGGATTTCTTGATACTGATGAGGAGCTGAAGAGCTACAGAGGTTCTTTTGCCGGAAGGCTGGTTCCGGTGCTGTTTATCTATCTTGTTGCCTGGAGCATGCTTGCGATTGAGAGTTATATTATACTAAAGCTTATGGGTATTCAAATCTCATTTTTGCAAGTCCTTGCCATTGATATAGCACTGATGATGCTTCGTACGTTATTCTTTTTTATTCCTTCAGGACTTGGTGTGCAGGATTTAGGTTACCTGGCATTTTTTCAGGCTCTCGGGATGCCTGATGTTCTTGCATACGGAGGCGCATTTGTGTTGTTGAGGCGCTTAAAAGAGGCTATATGGTATGCGGTCGGTTACGGCATTATGTTTTTTTCAGGGGTTCATCTGCGTGATGTTGAAGGAGTCAGTCAGGGAGGGGCATGAAGAAAAAAATTTTATTTATTTGCGGATCAATGAATCAGACAACCCAGATGCATCAGATTGCAGGGTGGCTGACTGACTATGACCAGTATTTTTCTCCTTTTTTCAGCGATGGTCTTCTCGGAACAGCCAGTGATATCGGGTTGCTTGAATTTACCATTATGGGACGCAAGCGGTCGGAACGAACCCTTGATTATCTTCGTGCTCATCATCTGCGGCTTGATATAGGTGGTTTTGCACATGCTTATGATCTTGTGGTGACCTGTACGGATCTTATTGTGCCAAAACATATCAGGTTAAAGAAAATTGTGCTGGTACAGGAAGGGATGACTGAACCTGAAACGATTCTTTACCATCTTGCCAGGAACTTTCAGTGGATTCCTCGCTGGATTGCCGGTACGGCGACTACAGGGCTATCTGATGCCTATGAGAAGTTTTGTGTTGCCAGCGAAGGGTATCGCGATCTTTTTATACGGAAAGGGGTGAGTCCTGCTAAAATTGAAGTGACCAGCATTCCAAATTTTGATAATTGTGAGCAGTACCTTCAGAATGATTTTAAGTATCATGATTACGTACTTGTCTGTACGTCGGACAATCGTGAAACATTTATTTATGAGAATCGCAGAAAAAATATTGAGAAGTATCTTGAAATGGCGGAAGATCATCAGCTTCTTTTCAAGCTCCACCCCAATGAAAATGTTGAAAGGGCTATCAGGGAAATCGAACGCTATGCTCCAGACAGCCTTGTGTTCAGTGAAGGTAAAACAGAAGAGATGATTGCTAACTCCCGGATGCTGATTGCTCAGTTTTCATCTACAATTTTTGTAGGATCTGCACTGAATAAGATCGTACACTGCGGACTGCCTCCTCAAGAATTAAAATCGTTGACCCCTCTCCAGAATAAATCTGCGGCAAAAAAAATTGCTGATATTTGTCGTCAGGTGATTGACGGCTGAACCGAACCTATTTTCTTTTCTATGTATACCGTAGCTATTATTCCCGTAAGAGGCGGGTCAAAGGGATTGAAAGAGAAAAATATTTATCCCGTAGCAAAAAAACCCTTGCTTGCCTGGACTGTTCTGCAAGCGTTAGCCTCGACGAGTATTGATAAAGTTTTTGTTTCAACCGATGACCAGGCTATCGCCAACGTTGCCATTGAGTATGGTGCTGAAGTAATTGTGCGCCCCCCTGAGCTTGCCGGTGATAAGGCTAGCTCCGAATCGGCCATTCTCCATGCCATGGGGGTTATTGAGCGGGACTTCCAGATGCCCATCAGCATGATTGTATTTCTTCAGGCAACATCTCCTTTGCGCAAACCCGGTGATATTGACCGGGCGGTAGATGTATTTATTCGTGAAGAAGCAGATTCTCTGATTTCAGTCACTAAAGCCGACGATCTTACCTTGTGGGAATCAAGAAAAGGGAGGTGGGTAAGCGTCAATTTTGATTATCGAAATCGTGGAATGCGCCAGGATCGTCCTGCCCAATTTATAGAAAATGGCTCAATATATATGTTCAAGCCGGAAACTCTTGTTACCTTCAGCAACAGGATTGGCGAAAAACTTTCAGTTTATGAGATGGAATTCTGGCAAACGTGGGAGATTGATTCTCTCGAAGAAATAGATTTAATTGAGTATTACCTTTATAAAAAAAACCTGGCATTCCAGGATGCAAACCAACAGAACCCTTAGATTACTGTTTTTATGAATTTCTTTTTATCCACCGATCTTGTTATCGGGGTTAATGAAGCGCTGAACCTGAATGGACATCTGGCACAGTTGTCAGTGAAGAAGCCAGGGATCATTTACGATGCCAATGTATCTGGCAGTCTCTATTTTCAGGACGTTCTGAAGCACCTTACCTCAGAATACAAAGATGCTGTATTGTATTGCAATGAATTCGGCGGTGAGCCAACGTATGCTCATCTCGAAAATGTAGCGGATTTTTTCCGGTCGAATTTGCCGGATGTCATTGTTGCCATAGGCGGGGGCAGTACACTTGATCTTGGCAAAGGAATTGCTCTTCTGATGACCAACGCTGTTCCGGCACTTTCCCTCAAGGGTTTTCCTTCAGGAGTAAACGATCCATTGCCCTTGATTACCGTGCCGTCTCTCTTGGGAAGCGGTGCTGAGGTAAGCTTTAATGCAGTCTTTATTGACGAGGCAGAGGGTCGAAAACTTGGCATTAACAGTCGAAAGAATTTTCCCAAAAAAGCAGTGATCGACCCGCAGCTTTCCATGACGGCGCCTTTTGAAAGCGTTATTGCTTCAGCCATGGACAGTCTTGTGCATTGCGTTGACAGTTTCGGTTCAGTAAAGCACACTGCACTGAGCAGGATTTTTGCTATTGAAGGATTCCAGCGAACCTTTTATGCTTTGCAGCAGAATCAGCTCGACCGGGCAGAATCCCGGCTTGATCTTGCGATTGGCAGTGTTTGCGGCACGGTGGCTCTCATGAATTCGGGTGATGGCCCGACGAACGGCTTTGCCTACTATCTTGGAGTAAAGCATCGTGTACCACACGGTCTTGCAGGAGCGATATTTCTCAAGGAGGTGATGCGTTACAACCATCTTCATGGTTATGAAAAGTATGCCCTTCTCAATCCAATGCGCTCGACTCCTTCGCCAAAAGAGGCAACGTCTGAACTGCTTGAGGAGATGGATGAACTTTACAGGCAGCTTCAGATTCCAACTCTCGTTCAGTATGGATATGGCAAGGGTAATGCTGCAGAGTTTGCACATAATGCTTCAGAAGCCCTGAAAGGCTCATTTTCGGGCAATCCTGTTGAATTTACCGAAGAATCGGCACGGAATGTAGTCTTTCAATTAACCTAAAAAAACAGGATATCTTATTATGGCGGGCGCAGAACTCATCGGTCGTGAAGAACTGGCTGAAATACAGGAGCTTTTCAGTCGGGAAAAGGTCAATTTGTACCGTTACGGCGGAGGTAATTATAAAGCAAGGGAGTTTGAGGAAAAATTTGCAGCATGGATGGGTGTCAAGTATGCCCATGCCGTTTCGTCAGGGACAGCAGCAATTCATTGCGCGCTTGCTGGCGCCGGAATTGGAGCAGGTGATGAGGTCATAACGACAGCCTGGACGTTTATAGCCCCAGTGGAGGCCATCAGTGCTCTTGGCGCAATACCTGTGCCGGTTGAGCTTGATGAAACCTATCATCTCGACCCTGTTGAAGTGGAAAAGGCAATCACTCCCGCAACGAAAGCGGTTGTTGCTATTCCTATGTGGGCCTCTCCGAAAATGGATGAACTGGTGGCGCTCTGCAAAAAGCATGGACTGACTCTGATAGAGGATGCTGCACAGGCGCTTGGTGCAGCGTACAAGGGACAGAAGCTTGGTACCTTTGGCAGTGTTGCTTCGTTCTCGTTTGATGCCGGCAAAACTCTTCATACCGGAGAGGGTGGAATTATTGTAACCAATGATAAAGAGATCTACGATCGCGCAGCCGAGTTTTCCGACCATGGTCACATGCATCTGCCAGGCCTGCCAAGGGGCAAAGATCCCAGAAGATCAAAAGGGCTGAATTTACGTCTCAGCGAAGTGACTGCGGCAATCGGTCTGGCCCAGCTTGCCAAAATTGAGACCATTCTTTCGACCTCAAGGGAGAACAAGAAAAAAATCAAGGATGCGATACGCCATCTTGACAATATTATTCTCCGGCCCTTTAGTGATGAAGCTGGATCTCAGGGCGACACCCTTATTTTCAGGGTAAGGAATCGTGAGGCGGCACTGCAGTTTGAAGCGCATTTGACAGAGCACGGTTTTGGTACCAAGATTTTGCCTGAAGCACTTGACTGGCATTTTGCAGGAGTATGGGGTCATCTTCTTGGTGAGTATGACCAGTACCGCGACGCTGATCTTGAAGCACTCTGGCCTAAAACCGGTATCATGCTTCGCAGCAGTATCTGCCTGAATATTCCTGTCCTTATGGATGATTCGACAATTGAAAAGCTTGTTAACGCGATCATTACTGGTGCGGCGAAGATAGGATAGTTGGATCTGTTGCCAACAAAAAAGCCTGCATGATGCAGGCTTTTTTGTTCATGGAGGCGAAGAGCGGACTCGAACCGCTGTAGAAGGTTTTGCAGACCTCTGCCTGACCACTCGGCCACTTCGCCAGTTCAAGAGTGTCAAGGTAAGAAAAAAAGTTATTCTTTTCAAATGAATGCCCGGTTAATAATACTATCATGATAGAAGCTCTCTCTTTTTCTATTCTCCTTGCTCTTCTTGTCCTGCTGGGCTTTGTGGCATATCGGATCGACCATGACACCCCTTTGAAAGCAGAACTCCAGCGACTGCGTGGTGTTGAAGAGGAGGCGCATGCATTAGCCATGAAGCTTGAATCAAAATCCCTGGAACTTGAAAGTCTGAAAATTCGGCAAGCGCAGCTTGAGGCTGATATCAGTAACGAGCAGCGCAATGCTGTCGAAAAAACTGCTTTGATGCAGGAGTCGGAATCGCGATTGAAAAGGGAGTTTGAAAACCTCTCCAACAGGATTTTTGAGGAGCGGGGGAGGGTACTGGGGCAGGAAAACCGCGAACGGATGGACTCTCTTCTGCAACCTCTGCGCGAGCAGCTTGAGGCTTACCGGAAGAGAATTGAGGAGGTGCATGACACGGACACGGCGTTGTCGGGCCAGCTCATTGAGGAGGTGCGTCAATTGCAGAGACTGAGCGGCAGAGTGAGTGACGAAGCCAATACTCTTGCTCGCGCAATCAAGGGTGACTCAAAAAAGCAGGGTGATTGGGGTGAGATGATTATCGAGAGGATTTTTGAGGCTTCAGGGCTGGAAAACGGGCGTGAATATATGGCACAGGAGAGTTTTCGGGAGGATGAGGGCTTCCTGAAGCGTCCGGATTTCATGGTCATCTTGCCGGGGAACAAGGCGGTTATTGTTGATTCCAAGGTGTCGCTGACTGCTTATGAGCGCTTCTACAACCTTGATGATGATACAGAGCGCACTATTGCCCTCAAGGAGCATGTGCAGTCAGTGCGTCGCCATATTGCGGGATTGCAGTCGAAGGAGTACAGCAGCATCGGCGGCAACAGGACACTTGATTTTGTTATTCTCTGCATTCCACTTGAATCCGCCTGGCAGGCGGTAATGCAGGCTGATCCCGATATCATGTACAATCTTGCAGGTAAAAATGTTGTTCTGTGCGGTCCGACGACGTTGATGATCACGCTCAAGCTCATCGCCCAGATTTGGCGGCGCGAGAATGAAAACCGCAATGCCGAGCTGATTGCCGAAAAAGCTGGCAAAATTTATGATCAGGTTCTGCTTATTTTCGATGCCATGATGGAGACGCGCAAAAGACTTGCAGGTGTGTCGGACTCATTCGATCTCGCCTTGAAACGTATCAAAGAGGGAAGGGGGAATCTTGTCGGCAGGGTTGAGGAGATTAGAAGACTTGGTGCCAAGGTGAGTCGCCAGATTCCTTCCGAGATTGCTGCTGAAGCGGTAAGTGATTGTGAGGATAGGGATTGAAGTCCCTTGGTTATTGCTTGTGTTTTTGTGCGATAACAGACGTGTGTTTTGCTTTGCATTAGAGATATTTTGTAACTTTCTTCATCTTGGGCAGAATGGTGCAATAATCAAGGTCGTGGCAGTTTTGCTGCACCAGCCTCAAGTGATATTATTCACAAGAATCAAAACAACCTACGGTCATGGCTAAAAAAATGGTATTTATTGACAGTCGTGTCAGTGATTATAAGTCGCTGATTATGCAACTTGACCCAGGTACGAGGTGTCAGGTGCTTGATGCAAACTTGGATGGCGTTGCACAAATAGCCAGTGCTCTTTCCGGGCAAAGTGGCTATGACTCTATCCAGATCATTTCGCATGGATCTCCCGGTTTTATGACCATTGGCAACACGAAGCTGGACAGAGCTTCGCTGAGTCAGTATGTTACTCAACTTTCAGGTATTGGACATGCCCTGACGGGGAACGGCGATTTACTGTTATACGGTTGTAATATTGGCGCTGGTGCTGAAGGACACGCATTTGTTGATATGCTTTCGCTGATGACTGGAGCTGATGTCGCAGCTTCCAATGATCCTACTGGCGGTATTGCTGCAGGTGGCGATTGGGCGCTGGAAGTACAGTCCGGGGTGATTGAGACGACAGTGCCAATCGCAAATGCAGCATTGCAGCAGTACGGATATACATTGACTTCTTTTTCAGATGTCGAAGCAAAAACCGTCATTGAGGGCTTCTCTGATGACCAGAAGGCGTCGATAGTTTCAGATATGAAGACCGCATACGAGCATTCGTCCATAGCGAAAGCGATGTTTGATAACTGGATTTCCACGGATGGACATACGATAAATATCACATACAAGCCTAACGTTTATCGCGCCTATACCCTCGAAGGTGAAGGAACGGGTGATGTTGAAATAGACCCGGCCTACATCGAAAATCTCAGCTACATAAATTATACAGGTACGCCCGTTTTGCATTCACAACTTGGTGCTCTTGTTCACGAACTTGGCCATGCATTGACAGGAAAGGGTGACAATATCACCTGGTCTGATTACCAGGGAGACAACGTCAAGTATATCAATACGATTTGGGCGCAGCTTGGTCTGGACAAGGAAATATCCTATATCGCGCAGTCATGGACCCTTCATGACGTTGGGTATACATATACAAATGGCGCAACAATCAAGGCGGCCTATACCGACGATGCTGCTATTATGAGTTCGAGTTTACTTGGGTTGTCGAATGACTTGTTGATTGGTGGCCCATCAGGTAACATACTCCAGTCTGGCAGGGGTAATGATTTTCTGTTTGGGGATGGAGGAGATGACAACTTGTATGGCGGAGAAGGTACTGATACCGCAGTCTATTTTGGTTCACCACTTGACTACGATATCAGAAAAAATTCAAATGGTACCTGGACAGTAAAAAATTTGCGCGGCACGGAAAACGCGGGCTCGGATACACTGGCAAACATCGAAACCCTGCAATTCGACACGGAGGGTGGTGGTCACCAGACATACAAGCTTCAAAAGAGTGGACTGACCTTCCAAACTGACTTTGCCATAGTGGTGGACACTACAGGCAGTATGGTTGATGATATCGCTGGCGTGAAGGGGGTCGCTGCCGATCTGGTCGATGCAGCTTTCGCTGATGGTACAGCCGATGCGCGTATTGGTGTGGTCACGTTCAAGGATCTTACCATTGGCGAACCAACGGAAGTGGTTCTGCCCTTTACAGAGCAAACTGATTTTGCAGAGAGAAAAACTGCCGCAATTGCAGCCATCAATGGCCTCTCGGTTTATGGTGGCGGCGACTTACCGGAAACAGCCTTTGACGGGCTTCGCCTTGCACTGAACGGAAGCATGGGGCAATGGAGATTTGGTGCCGGTATCATGAGAGTTGCCATGTTTACCGATGCACCGGCGAAGGATGGCGATTTGGCGGCTGAAGTGACTGCGTTAGCTCATAGTGTCGGAGCTACTATTGAAACTCATGCGTCATTGACAGGCACCGGTGGCACGGTCGATACATTCAGTCTTTCGTTCGGAGATGGTACTCCCGTTGTCTCAGCAGGTATTTTTGGAGATGGTGATTCTCTTCCACCATTTGAATTTACATATGAGCCTGTTGCTCCTGACGAGACCACGTCACAAGTTCAAATATTTACGATTGTTACTGGATCACCATATTGGGATACGACGGCTTTTGAATCAATTGCCAGTGAAAATGGAGGCAGATTCATGACCGCAGAAGATAACGATGCACTGATTAAGGCACTCTTTGATATCATTGAGGGTGTCAACAATCCACCGACCGACATTGCGCTCTCGAACCATACGGTTGCGGAAAACGCTGTAAACGGACAAGTTATCGGTTCTTTATCCGCAACTGATGTGGATGCGGGCGAGACATTCATTTATTCATTGCTTGCCAATCCGGAAAATTTATTTAGACTCTACGGATCAAATTTGGTCGTAGCGAACGCACTCGATTACGAGACAGCGGTGTCACACGATATCACTGTGCGGGTCACAGACTCCACAGACAACACTTTTGACAAGACGTTTACAATCGAGGTTACCAATGTCAGCGGTGTTTTCATCAATGGGACAAGCGCTGGGAATCTCATTGATGCGACCCATACTCTTGTGGGCCAGTCGCTGCCGACGAATGAAGAAGACACCATCAACGGATTGAGTGGCAACGATTCTGTCAGCGGTCTGGGTGGCAACGACATGATCAATGGTGACTCCGGGAATGACGCACTTTACGGTGGTGATGGCAATGATACTCTCAATGGAGGATCCGGCAATGATGTCTTGAATGGTGGGTCTGGTAATGACTCTCTCAATGGTGGTTCTGGCGATGATTCTATCAGCGGTCTGGATGGCAACGATATATTGATTGGTGATTCCGGGAACGACACTCTTGATGGTGGCTCAGGCAATGATACTTTCGATGGAGGAAATGGGAGTGATGTGCTGAAAGGTGGGACAGGAAGCGATACCTTTCGGTTTACCACCGCTTCGGGAATTAATAATGCTGACGTGATTACGGATTTCCAGTCTGGCAGTGACAAAATCGAACTCTTGTTAAGCCTCTTTGCCAACGTAAAAGGCTCTGATGGTGTTTTCAATGCTTCTGATCTCCTGATTGGTTCAGGAGTCATAAAGGGAACTGTCGGGGGTAACGAACATCTCATTTTCAACTCGATAAACAAGGCTCTTTACTATGATGCTGATGGAGGTGGCACTGGAGCAGGTGTGCAGTTTGCGACATTGACCGGAATTACTACCCTGTCGCATACAGACTTTTTGGTGCATTGATCTCGAAACAATAAGCTCTGTACCGGCATGATTGTTCTTATTGCGTTTGTTACATAAACAGCCGTGTTGTGCTTTTTAGCCTGCACGGCTATGGGTAAGGCCAACTGCAAAGGCTCAGTGGTAGAATCAGCGATGAAGTCAAGAGCGACTGACAGGCCTATGTTCTTGACTCATCATAGGCCTGTATATCCCGCTCGATATTTGCTCCTTCATTGTTCCGGGCGACTTTAAGGTCGTAATCCATCTGCAGTCCAAACCAGAATTGGGGTGGTGTACTGAAATAGCGGCCAAGACGCAGAGCCGTTTCAGCGGTGATACACCTTTTTCCTGAAATTATTTCGTTGATGCGCCAGACTGGAATATGGATATCTTCGGCAACTCTTTTCTCACTAAGCTTCATAGGGCTGAGATATTCTTCAAACAGAACCGTTCCTGGGTGAAGTGGTGACATTTTCCTGGCAAGCATGAGTGAGTTTCCTCTATAAACAAGAGTTACAATTATAGAACTGTGAGACAACAGGTTACCATTTTTTTATTGATTTATGTCATTTATTTTTGCACTCAAATATCAGCATTCTTCTGGGTAGATTGTCACGGTTTTTACTCAATAACTGAAGGAGTTGCCGTATGTTATCAATAACCACTCTTCTTTTAAATCGCTGATAGCTGATTTACACACCAGTTGCTGTGGAATTTTATAAGCTTCATACCAAAACAGGCACCTCAATGTTGGCGGAGGAGAGGCTTCTTTGAAAAAGATTTCTGATATGAAAGTACTGACAAAAATAAGATTACGCGATACGAACTCTTTTGATGCTTGGAGCAAAAAGGGAGGCGTATGTTTCAGCTAAAGCAATCGCAGTTGAGCAGGGTATGCCCTATCAGTTTCTTCGAGGCGTGTTGCAGGAGATGATTCGCCACAACTTGATTCTGTGGAAGGAGGGTGTTCATGGTGGGTTTGCTGGAAAAGGATCCTTGAATTTGACAGTCAATAATGTACTGCAGCGTAGAAAAGGTTTTTTTTGATCTCGGTGATGACAAACTGATAACTTTTCTTGTTTTTCCACCAAAGAATCCTGTCCCACCATGCAGGATTTGTTGGAATCAGGATGAATTTTTTTGATGAGCCTTCAAATGCCCTGCTCCAGGTTTGATGCAGACGAAGCAGGTGCGGTGGATCGCTGACGACAAGAGCACTTTTCCATCCTTTATTTTCCATTGTGTTTGATGTATTCAAGGCCTCCTCCCATGTCGTTTTTGATTTAGAGTCGACCTTAATGGCGTTTTTTGGCACACCGAGTTCCATCATTCGACGTTCACGCCAGTTAGGGTGATTTGGACGGTAAAACCGTTCATCAATACCTGTCAGAATAATATGGGTGGCATACCCGGAATGATAGAGTTCAGCTCCTTTATGTATTCGAAGGCCATTATCACCTCCCAACACAATAATGACATCGGTTTTTTGGGGAGTGTCCGCATACTGTGAAACCAGGATACCAAGACTTAGAAAAAAGAGGGCAGCCAAGCCGCTTACCGAAAAAAGCAAAATCAAGACCCGATTAAAAAAAAGTTTCATGAAGGTGAGAGGGGAAGTTTGATCCTGTAATACAAGTATTCTTTTTGTTACATTTATTCTTAAAAACTTTACAGGAAAAAATACGTTTAATTTCAGCAAACATCTTGTATTGGAGGAAATCTCCGAAATTATATCGGATGCCTCAAAGAATTTCTGATAGTAACGAAAATGAGTGATAATACAATAGGGACTTTCTCTGCACAAGCAACGAGGGGTGAGTATGAATCCGCTTTTAGCAAAGCTGTATTGGAAAGTATTCCCGGGTCCTTTTCTATTAATGATGCCAACGGACAACTTGTTTGGTGGAATGCCTATCACCGTGATGAGATAGTAGGAAAACCTGAACATGAGATGCCTTATACTAACGCTCTTGATGTTTTTCATTCTGATGATAAAGCTTATGCTTTTGAGTCGATGCAGAACATTTTGAAGTATGGTATTGAAGTGACTTCTGAAGGAAGAGTATTGCTGCGCGGAGGGCCGAAATTCCAGTGGCGGATGATAACAGGTCGCAGGATAATCGTTAATGGTAACCCGTTTGTTATTGCTATCGGTATTGATATTACTGAACGTAAGCGATTTGAAGCTATTACTGCATTTCGTTTACGCCTTCTTAATATGGAGTCACATTCTATTGAGGAGTTACTGACTGCGACACTTGACGAAGCTGAAGGCCTGACTGAGAGTTCAATTGGTTCCTGCCAATTTATTTCTGAGGATCCGACCGTACAGTCATTGCAGGTTTTCTCCTCCAGTATGCAACTTAAGATGCAGTCGATGGAAGGTAATGAACATTATCGATCGTTCACTGAAGAAAAAATGGTTGCCGATGTGGTAAGGGAACAAAATGGCGCAATTTATAATGGTGTAATATCTCCAAATGGTTCTGACGAACCGGATGCCTCTTCCGAAATGCAGAGGAGAATCTTTATTCCTTTAACGCGAGGTGTAGCTGTTGCTGCGATTTTTTGTGTTGGAGATAAACCCTATGATTATGATGAGGATGATTTGAGAACGGTGAGCGCTCTTGCTAATCTTGCCTGGGATATTGTTGCTCGCAAACGTGCAGAACAATCTGAAAAAAAAATACAGGAAGTGCTTTTGCAGGCACAGAAAATGGAGCTGGTAGGCCAGCTTGCCGGAGGTATAGCTCACGACTTCAATAATATGTTAGGAATAATACTTGGCAATGTTGAAATGGCCATTTCTATGTACTCCATTGAAGAGCCTGTGCTGAATAATCTGAAGATTATTCTTAAAGCGGTTGAACAGTCTGCCGATTTGACCCGCCAACTCCTTGCATTTTCACAAAAACAGGCTGTGATGCCAATCGTTCTTGATCTGAACACGATAGTTGAAAGGATGCTTCCTTTTCTGAGGCGGTTGATTGGAGAGAATATCTCTCTGGTTTGGATACCCGAACGCCACCACACTCTTGTTAAGATCGATCCCTCTCAAATAGATCTTATTCTTGGAAACCTTTGCGTCAACTCACGTGATGCAATAAGCGGCATCGGTAAAATTATCATCAAAACAGAAGTGGTATATGTTGAAAAAGCTGAATCCATTGCAGGTCATCCCTGTAAAAAACCGGGCAGCTACGTGAAGCTTGTCGTGACCGATAACGGTAGTGGTATTGATAAAAAAGATCTTCCCCATATTTTTGAGCCTTTTTTTACCACCAAGGGTGTGGGAAGAGGGACAGGCATGGGACTTTCTACTGTCTATGGTATTGTCAAGCAGAACAACTCCTTTATTGATTGCAGGAGTGAGCGTGACCGGGGAAGCAGCTTTATAATTTATATACCCCTGCATTCTGGTTATGAAGGGAAGGAAGAGCGCGAACTATCGCCGCCGATCAGTCACCGCAAAGAAACGATATTACTTGTTGAAGATGAACCTGATATCCTGAATATCTGCAAGTTTACCCTTGAAAATAAAGGATATACGGTACTCCATGCTGCAACCCCCGGGGAAGCTATCAGTATTGCTGGGGAACAGAAGGGTCAAATTCACTTGCTTTTGACTGATGTTGTCTTGCCAGAGATGAACGGCTGTGATCTGTCTAAAAAGCTTCTTTTACTCTATCCAAACCTTAGTACACTATTTATGTCAGGTTACACCACCGATATTATTGCAGGTAATGGATTGCTTGAACCGGGGGTGAACTTTATTCAGAAGCCATTCGCTATCAACACCCTTCTTTCAGCTTTACAGAATATTTTTATGACTCGTTAAGGCTCCTGAAAAGACAACTGCAGCAGGAGACTATTTATGTAAAAAGAGTTCTGCTTCCATGATCATAAGAGGGAGCAAGAATCAGGATGGTTCGGTGATGTCCTTCCCTGGTTCTTCCTGTTGCAGGGGAAGAGAAGGTAATTTGTCAGTCGATGGATCAAGTAAACGTACTGCTCCAGCAAATCTTTTTTCAAAATAGTCAAGCTTGAGTTGGTCTTCGGTAATTCCCTTGGAGATTGAGGAATGAACAAAGGTGTCATTACCGATAAAGATACCTACATGGTTAATCCGCTGGCCACTCGTCTGAAAAAAAACAAGATCTCCAGGTTGGAGGTCATTTTTGCTTACTCTATTCCCTATTGCAGACATCTCTTTCGAAGAGCGGGGAAGATGCATATTGAATACTTTGTCATACATGAAACGCACAAAACCTGAACAGTCAAATCCCCTTGGGGTCTGGCCGCCAAAACGATATCTTGTTCCAAAATATTTGCTGACACTATTAAAAAAGCTTTGCATTGAAGCGGTCAGACGGGTAGAACCTGCAGCGGGAGCAGCCTGCACCGTAGTTTCAGATGCGAGATCACAAAATGCGGTGCTTGGCAGTGCAAACGGCAAGACTGATGTCGCAACGCACATAACACTGACAGAAAAGGTACGTACGATTTTTTTTAGGGAAAGACTCACACTGGCAAATGAGGAAAATGGTTGTTGGGGAGGCATAAGAATATTGCTTTAAGGCGCATTTTTTCATGACCTGACAAGTTCAATATAAAAATATTTCAGGAAGTTTTACAATTTTCCAGTAAAACTCCTTTTGAAACGTCACTCAAGCCCATGAAACTGCAAAAAAATGTTGAGCCCACGAAAAGACAAATTTTATCAATAAACGCTGTCGTTTTTAAAGAGAGTTTTTCCTAAATTCCAATCAAAAATTCGCTGTTTGCTTGTTAATTGATTTTTATGATAGGTAGATGAAGTACAGGTTTTCCGTTTTTCTGTTTCTTGTGTTTATTCTTGCTGGCTGTGTCGGGCAAAACAGGGAAAAAACAGTAAAAGAGCGTGCTTCAGATAGCAAACTGCAGATTGGGCTGGTTTTTGACATCGGTGGTCGGGGCGATAAATCATTCAATGATTCCGCTTATAACGGTCTTGAGATTGCAAAAAAGAAGTATGGCACCAATTTTCTCTATGTTGAACCACAGGGAGAAGGGGCTGATCGGGAGGCCGCATTACGCCAGATGGCAACTGACCCTGATGTCGGACTTGTTATAGGCGTCGGACTGCTTTTCAGTGAAGACATTACCAGAATTGCTGCTGAATTTCCCGATAAGAAATTTGTCTGCATTGATTATATAAGCCATCCGGACATTAGTATACCCCAAAATCTCCAGGGAATTGTTTTTGAAGAAAAGAAGGGCTCTTATTTGGCAGGTGCTTTGGCTGCAATGATGACCAAAACAAAAACTGTTGGTTTTATCGGAGGAATGGAATCAAGCGTCATCAAAAAATTTGAGACCGGCTTTATCAAGGGAGTTCGCTCGATCAATCCGGATATCAGAGTGATTTCCGGATATATAGGGATGACTGGTTCTGCATTTGCAAATCCAGCCAAGGGAAGGGAACTTGCGCTTGGACAGTATGGACGGGGAGCAGATATTATTTATCAGGCTGCTGGAGCGAGTGGACTTGGTGTCATTGAAGCAGCAAGGGAAAGAAAAGCTCTTGTTATCTGCACTGATCGGGATCAGGAGCCTGAAGCGCCTGGATTTGTGTTGTCAAGTATGACCAAGGCTGTCGACCGGGCTGTTCTGAAATCGGTGGAAAATGTGCTGAATGGAAATTTCAGGGGGGGAGGAGTTGCTGTTTTTGGTCTTGCAGACCGCTATACTGACTATGTGTACAATGAAAAAAACGCAAAATTGATCGGTGCTAAAAATCATGATCAACTTGAGGATATCCGTAAAAAGATAGTAGCAGGGAAAATTGTTGTTGATGAGACCGCCATTGGACAATGATAATTGCAGGGCTTTTCAGTAACTACTGAGAGTCTTTTTGGAGAGCGGAAAAAATGAAGGATTGTTAAATTGACAGAGGGTACAATACTGGTGAATAAAAAAATCCTTGTAACAGGGGCAACAGGTTTTATCGGTTCGAGTCTTGTGAAAAAACTGGCTTCAACTGACGATGAAGTCTTTATTCTTGTTCGTAAAAGTTCAGATCTCACCTCTCTTTCTGACGTTTTGCATAAGGTTCATCTTGTTTATGGAGATATTACCGACAGGGCTTCGCTTGATTCCGCCCTTCCCGGGATTGATCTGGTCTATCACTCTGCTGGCCTTACCTATATGGGGGATAAAAAAAACGCCTTGCTCTATAAAATCAATGTTGATGGTACCCGAAATATTTTAGAGGCTTCCTCCGCCGCAGGTGTTAAAAGAGTTGTACACGTCAGTTCAATAACCGCTGTTGGAATTGCCTTCGATAAAAAACCGGTCGACGAATCTGTTATCTGGAACTTCCATGCTATCAGCCTTGAATATGCCAGAACGAAACACCTCTCAGAAATCGAGGTTGCTAATGCCATAAAGAGAGGACTGGACTGTGTTATTGTCAATCCCGCGTTTGTGTTTGGTGCTGGCGACATAAATTTCAATGCAGGAAGAATCATCAAGGATATCTATAATAAAAGGCTTCCCTTTTATCCTCTTGGCGGCATCTGCGTCGTCGATGTTGAGATTGTTGCAGATACCATAATCACTGCCATGGAAAAAGGAAAAACCGGTGAACGCTATATCCTCGGCGGTGAAAATGTCTCCTACAAGCAGCTCGCTGACACCATTTCTCGTATTACCGGAGCACCAAAGGTTAATTATCCTCTTCCATTCTGGGCAGCAAGAATACTGAAATCGGCACTCGATCTCTATAAGAACAAGAACCGTATATCGAAACTTTTCAACATGTCAATGTTCAGAGTTGCATCCCATTTTCTCTATTTTGATTCATCCAAGGCAACCCGTGAACTGAACATGCAATACCAGTCACATGAGCACAGCATACGGAATGCCTACGAATGGTATCGCGAACGTAACATGCTTAATTGACGTTTATATTTATCATTTTCGACTGAAAATCATCATCCGTGGTGAGTCGTTTGCTTTGAATTGTTCACCATGATAGTTCCCGACAATGGTTACCACAGTAAACCCCTCGTTCTGAAGCATAGCACGAATCTCCTCCTCATTGTAAAGGCGAACTGATTCATTGAAGGTAATTGTTTCGCCAAAAGGGTAAGTAATGCTCATGTTTTTCGTAATCCTGTTGCCATTAAACGCACGTTCCTCAATAACGGAAAGCTCTCCTGCGCTTCGTCGGGAGTAAGGAACAAGATTTTTTGCAAGATGGAGAGGATTCAGAAGGTCAAGCACATACCAGCCATCATTTTTCAATAATCCGTAAGCATTCTTGATGACCAGTTGATCATCTTCTTTCGAGTCAAAATAGCCAAAACTGGTAAAAAGCTGAACAACAAGAACATAAAGATTATTGGCCGCGATCCGTCTCATGTCGCAACAGGAGAGGTTCAGTGGTAAATGGCTTTCCAGTGCTACTTTTCTGGCCTCCTCAAGCAGATATGGTGAGAGGTCGTTTCCTGTGACAGTATAGCCGAGTCGGGCCAGTTCGAGGGCGTGGCGGCCAGCTCCGCAGGCAATATCGAGCACTGACAGCGATGCTGGCTTTTTTAGATCCAGACCAGATATGGAGAGGATAGTATGAATGCAGCGCGCAGCTTCATCATTGTCCCTGTGGCTGTAGAGTTCAAGGTAGAGAGGATGGTTAAACCACTCTTCAAACCAGTTGGATGATGACTTATGTCCTGAAGAATGGAGGCTTTTAGCCATGTCTATTGGAAGAAAAAGGCGGTGAGGTAACAGGAGAGAGATTCAGGGCATCCTGTGTGATACCCTGAGGAAATATCCTGTGTAATTATTTTGCGTAATCGGTAATTACCTTTGCAAGAATGACCTGATCATTTTCTCCATTCGGGATCCTGACGTTTTTCTCAATGAATTTCCATGCATTTGTTTTTTCTGACTTCACAGAAAAAATAAGTTTGGCACATTTGAAATCACTGGTACCTGTTTTTTTGCCTTTATCTGCAAACGATTGTTTCTTTGCCATGACTCGTAAAGTAGTTCTTTTAGTTAAGACGTTGTGCTGTCGCTTTTACTCAAAACGAAACGCAGTTTAATAAAATTATAACCGATAACCAAGTTTTCTAAAGCATGAATTACTTCTTTACAAGGTTTCCGCTTCAAGAAGTTTTCCCTTGTGAAATATTCCTCTCGCTTTTCCTTTCAGGGATCGGTTGAGAAATGGAGTGTTTGACGATTTTGATTTCAATGAGCTTGAAGTCACGCGCCATACAACGTCAGGGTCAATGATTGAAAAATTTGCCTGTTCTCCTGGTACAAAGAGAATCTGTTTGAGGTTCATGATCTTTCTTGGATTAACCGACAGTAGCTCAATGGCACGAGACATGGTAATCACTTTTTTCTCAACCAGTTCGGTAATAGTCAGACCCAGGGCGGTTTCAAGACCGATAATACCAAAAGCTGCCTGATCGGGAGGACACTCTTTTTCATGGGAGGCATGGGGAGCATGGTCTGTCGCTATGGCATCAATAGTCCCATCGGCAAGCCCCTGAAGCAAGGCTTCACGGTTTTCCCTTGATGAGAGCGGTGGTTTCATGATATAGTTTCCTTTTTGTTCAGCCTTAAAAAGGTCTTCATCACAGAGGGTGAAATGGTGCGGCGTTACTTCGCAGGATACCTGAAGACCATCCTGTTTTGCTTTGCGTACAAGATCAAGTGCGGCTTTGGTACTAATATGGGCGACATGGTAACGCGGTTTTATGAGCGGGTCATGCAATTTATGCTGTTCAAGATAGTGCATCAGCAGCAGATCTCTGCCAAGCATAATAGCTTCGGATACATCCGGGATTCCTTTCAGCCCTAGTTTGGTTGAAAAAAGGCCTTCATTCATAACAGCACCCATGGTAAGCGATCTCTCTTCACAGTGCTGAATAATAAGAAGATCAAAGTTTGACGCATACTCGAAGGCAAGCCGCATGATTTGACTGTTTTGAATGGCCGAACCATCATCCGAAACGGCCGTGACTCCATAGGAACTGAACTTTCCGAATGGTGCGAGATGTTCGCCCTTGCTTTCAACAGTCATGGCTCCGATCACTTCAAGATCAACAGGAAGCATTGAGGCGTGATGGCGGATATAAGCAACGCCGAGTGGACTGTCTATAACCGGTTTGGTGTTTGGCATGAGTGCAACGCCTGTAAAGCCGCCGGACGCAGCCGCTTTCGCACCGCTTTCGAGAGTTTCCTTATATTCCTGACCAGGTTCTCTGAAATGGCAGTGCATATCAAACAGCCCGGGAGCCAATATTTGCCATCGAAGATCAATTACTCTATCGTCCGGCGAAGCGGCAAGAGTTTCATTGCCATAAATAACAGCTTCGATGATTCCGTCGTTACTCACTTTTATCGTTCCGGTGAGATCAAGTTGTTGAAGCGGATTGAGGATGCGTGCCTGCTGAAAAATAAAGCTCATGGCTTAGCTTCAATTTAAGATGTTTATAAGAATTCTTGCCTGCAGTTCCATAGGCTCTTCCCCTTTATCTGAGCTAAAGATACTACAATTATCGAACTAAGCATGACTTGATGATGCCCGGAACTTCGATCTATACGGTTTTCCATTGCGTTCCGAATGTTGATCATGATGGTATGATTTATCGTCTTAAAAGGAGGCTTTTATAGGTGGTAAAAGCTCTATTTTATTATTTTACATTCTGAGGGTACAGGAGATGTTCATGAGTATTGACCTATAATTCTTCATGGATCGCAACGCAAACATAACCATTGAAAAAAAGGCTCTCAGAGCAAGAATGATGGCCAGACGCCGATCGATCACTGAAAAATCGCGGATTGCGATGAGTTGGTCCATTGCAGGGCATGTTATCGGACTGCCTGAAATTCTGAATGCTGGTTCTGTTCATCTCTATCTTTCTATTCCGGATTTTGCAGAAGTATCTACGGCTCCAATTATTGACAAGCTTGCTGTCATGAATAAACAGCTTTTAGTTCCGGTTATTCGAAATGGAAATCTTGTTTCTGCAGCTTTTAAAAAGGGTGATTCTCTCAGGAAGGCCCAATTCGGTCAACTTGAACCTGAAGTGCCCTCTTTTGTCGATGAATCGCATCTTGATGTTGTGCTGCTTCCACTTTTAGCCTTTGATTCAAAAGGTTATCGCCTGGGGTATGGGAAAGGATTTTATGATCGTTTTTTAAAGCGGCTTTCAGAAAGGGGAGTTAACCCCTGCAGGATTGGACTCTCATTCTTTCAACAGAAGGTTGACGAGCTTCCCGCTGACCCCTGGGATGAACCTCTTGACGCAGTTGTTCACGAACATGGAATTATTCGATACACTTAATTTTTATTGTTATGGTATGCTGAAAAGCCCTTTACCGGATTTTTTTGATACCTCCTTGTATGTCAACAGGGAGCTGAGCTGGATCTACTTCAATCAGCGAGTGCTTCAAGAGGCGTTCGATCCTGAGCTGCATCCTCTTCTGGAACGGGTAAAATTCATCTCGATTTTCAGTTCAAACCTGGATGAATATTTCATGATCCGTGTTGCCGGTATTGAGGAGCAGTATCAGGCAGGCATTCAGGATCGAACAATCGATGGCTATACACCCACAGAACAGCTCGACAAGATCCGCTCGATGGTTTTGCTGCAGCTCAGTAAAAGAAATGAATGTTTTTATCATGATCTCGTGCCTGCGCTACAAAAGGAGGGCATAGAGTTTGTCCGGATTTCCGAATTGTCGGTAACACAGCAGCGTGCCTTGAGTCACTATTTTCGCAAGGAAATTTTTCCTGTTCTTACTCCTCTTGCTTTCGATACAGGTCATCCGTTTCCTTTTATGTCGAACTTGTCACTGAACCTTGCCATTGAGCTGGAAGATGAGGAGAGTGGGTCACTGAAGTTTGCCCGCGTGAAAGTGCCGAGCATTCTCCCCCGACTTCTCCTGCTCAATAATATCAAGGGATTTCATGATGATGACGGAATCATAAGGTTTATCTGGATAGAAGATCTTGTTGAAAGCAATCTGGCGCACTTGTTTCCGAAGATGAGGATTATACAATCGCATCTGTTCAGATTGATTCGGGATGCTGATATTGAAATTGAGGAAGATGAAGCTGGTGATTTATTGAAGACAATCGAACAGGGACTTCGGTCAAGCCGTTATGGAAAAGTTGTTCGTCTCGACATCACCCCGGCAATGCCTCTTTCTGTGCGAAAACTGCTTATAAAAAATCTTGAAGTGGCTGAAAGAAACGTTTATGAAATAGATGGTGCGCTTGGACTTGGCTGTCTGATAGATCTTCTGAAGATAGAACGGCCTGATTTGAAAGATGAACCTTTTGTCCCCTATAACCGGATTGAGGAGGAGTTCAGTACAAATATCTTCAAGATGATAAGGACTAAAGATATTCTGCTCTACCATCCTTATGATTCGTTTCAGCCTGTCGTCGATTTTCTTAACCAGGCCGCTCTTGATCCAGATGTACTGTCGATAAAGCAGACACTGTACAGGGTTGGCAGCAATTCACCAATTGTCGAGGCATTGATGATGGCGGCTGAAGAGGGTAAACAGGTTGCTGTTCTGGTGGAACTCAAGGCAAGATTTGACGAAGAGAATAATATTGTCTGGGCCCGGGCGCTTGAGGACGTTGGTGTGCATGTTGTCTACGGCCTGCCCCGACTGAAAACCCACGCCAAGCTTACCCTGGTGGTGAGACGTGAACAATACAAACTGAAACGGTACCTCCATCTTGGCACAGGGAACTATAATCCGGCAACAGGGAAGATCTATACCGATTACAGCCTGTTTACCACCAATGAACAACTTGCCAACGATGTTGCAGAACTTTTTAATGCACTGACCGGGTATTCCAAACACACTGGATACAGAAAACTCCTTGTTTCACCGATCAATACCAGGAAAAGAATTATCGAGATGATCGAGAGGGAAGTCGAGTGGATCGGTAAAGAGAACAGGGGAAGAATAATCATGAAAATGAATGCCCTTGTGGATGCTCAAACCATCCAGGCGCTTTACAGGGCATCCTGTGAAGGTGTGAAAATTGATCTTGTCGTTCGTGGAATTTGCTGCCTCAAGCCCGGTATTCCAGGAGTCAGTGAAAATATCCGGGTAATCAGTGTCATAGGACGTTTTCTTGAACACAGCAGAGCATACTACTTTTATAACGGAGGCAAAGAGGAGCTTTATCTTGGAAGCGCTGATATCATGCCAAGAAATCTTGACGATCGGGTTGAGGCGATTTTTCCGGTGTTCGATAAACTATTAATTCAGGTCGTCAAATCTGATCTTGAGCTGATTTTGAGCGATAATGTCAAGGCATGGCAGATGCATGCCGATGGCACCTACTCACGGATTATAAACGAGGCCCCTCAAATAAACAGTCAGGCCATCTTTTTATCCAAGTCTGTCCAGAAAAAAACTTCATCCAAATTTAACGTCAATGAATTATGAAAATAGCAGTTGGAAGTGATCATGCCGGATTTGAATTCAAAAAAACAGTTCTTTCCTGGCTTGAACGAAACAGCTATGAAATCAACGATATGGGGCCGCATAATGAAGAGTCGGTAGACTATCCTGATTTTGCTCGCAAGGTTGCCTTTGCTGTTGCGGATGGGCAGTGCGATTCCGGTATTCTGCTTTGTGGTACAGGCATTGGCGTCTCGATTGCTGCAAACAAAGTCAAGGGTATTCGTGCAGCTCTTGCCTGCAATCCTGAGTTTGCAATACTTGCCCGGCAGCATAATAATGCCAATATTCTGTGTCTTCCCGCACGCTTTACTGATGCTGTCACTATTGAAAAAACCCTTCAAAACTGGTTTAGCACCGATTTTGAAGGTGGGAGGCATGAAAAAAGAGTGAATAAAATTGAGCCATGCTGTTAAATAATTGTGTAGAGGATAGTCTTGATACAAGCTTTCCGTTTTTTTCTGATAATGACTTGGTTGTGGACGTTCTTCCTCTCATGCAGGAGAAAGGAGTTGAGTGTGCTCCACTCCTGCATGAAGGAAAAGTTTCGGCAATGGTGACTATCCTTGATTTGCTGCCTGCACAGCAGTCAAGAAAACAGCTTATGGATCTGAAGCTTGAACAAGCTTACAGCATTGGACTCCATGAGCATCTTTTTGACATCGTTGTGAGAATTGATTCATTTCCTTACCAGTTTATTCCTGTATCCCGGGAGGGAGGAGACTATGTTGGTGTTCTACAAAAGGAGGCTCTTTTTGAACATATTGCCACTGTTTTTCATTTACATGAAGAGTGCAAGACGCTTGAACTGGCTGTACCATCGTATGACCTCAAGCTATCTGAGATTATTGCCACTCTCGAAAAAAACGACGCTACTGTTTTGAGTTGTGGCATCTATCCGGCTGCTCCCGATGGTGAAGGCCTTGTTCTAACATTCAGGCTTCAGGTCCATGATTTCTATCGACTGCTATCAAATCTGAAAAAGTATGGTTATATGATCCTTCACTCGTCACCATTTTCTGAAAAAGATGATGAAATGAGAGAAAAGGCGCTTGAATTTATAAGGTTTATGGATATGTAAGGAAGCGTAAAAAGAAATATAGTCGTAACCTACTGCAAAATATGATGATTGCATGAACACAGAACACGTTGTCGAGCTTGTGGACCGGATTCGGGAAAATTCAGCAGAAATTTTTTCAGAAGTGGTTTCATTGCGCAGGGATATTCATCGTCATCCAGAACTTGCTTATGAAGAGGTTAGGACCACTGCGCTGATAAAGGACTATCTTCTTGGTCTCGGTATTACGCCTGAACCGTCTCTGCTTGAAACTGGAGTGGTTGCGGTCATTCGAGGCGGTAGAAAAGCTGCCGGAAACAATCTTGTCGCATTACGTGCGGATATTGATGCTCTTCCTCTTCATGAAGAGAACCTGCATGGCTTCTGTTCCCTTGAGTCTGGAAAAATGCACGCCTGTGGCCATGACATGCATACAGCCATGCTTCTTGGTGCAGCCAACATTCTCTCGATAATGAAGGATGATCTTGCCGGTGATGTGCTTCTCGTGTTTCAGCCAGCCGAAGAAAAAGCACCTGGAGGAGCAAAGCCATTGCTTGATGCAGGCCTTTTTAGACGGTTTAAGCCTTCAGTAATTATCGGTCAGCACTGCTTCCCAAGTGTTGAGAGCGGTAAAGTAGCTCTGTGTAAAGGAGGCTTTATGGCGGCGGCTGATGAACTGTACTTCACGGTGACAGGACAGGGAGGTCATGCCTCTGCACCGCATAAAGCGGCGGATCCAGTGCTTGCCGCAGCTCATATTATTACAGCAGTTCAGCATCTTGTCAGTCGGGTCGCTCCTCCTTATGAACCTGCAGTTGTTTCAATAGCATCTATTCATGGCGGCAATGCGACAAACGTCATTCCCCGGCAGGTGACCATGTCGGGCACGATGAGAACCATGAATGAGGAGGTTCGATCACTACTTCAGGAACGGTTGCGCCAGACCGTCACGCATACAGCCACGGCACTTGGTGTTGAGGCGGAAGTTGAGATCCGTCAAGGTTATCCTGTACTCTACAACAATCCGGAGGTGACCGAAAAGGCAGAGAAAATCTGCATAGAATATCTTGGTAGTGAGAATGTGCTTTCCTGTGAGCCTCTCATGACCGCCGAAGATTTTTCCTACTATCTTCAGGAGTGTCCCGGTACCTTCTGGCAAATCGGAACGGGCATGGGGAATAACGATAAAAGCAATACTCTCCATTCTCCAACCTTCGATCCAGAAGAGCGTGCTCTTGAAACCGGAAGCGGGCTGCTTGCCTACGCAGCCATTCGCATCCTTGAGTCAGCATGACCATGTTTCTTTTGCTCCATTAACAGAAAAAGGCGCCTTGTGACGCCTTTTTACCGCTGGAGACTGAGTATAAATTATGCTTTTCCGTCAGATCCGAGAACATTAATGATCTTGTGGGCATAGAGCTTTTTGAGAGCATCACGAGCTGGACCAAGATATTTTCTTGGATCAAACTCTTCAGGTTTTTCGTCAAAGACTTTGCGGATTGCTGCGGTCATGGCAAGGCGCCCATCAGAGTCAATATTGATTTTACAGACTGCAGATTTGGCGGCAAGACGAAGCTGATCTTCACTAATTCCAATAGCATCTTTCATTTTTCCACCATGTTCATTAATCATCTTTACCAGCTCCTGCGGGACGGAAGATGAGCCGTGCAGCACAATAGGAAATCCGGGAATACGTTTTTCAATTTCAGTCAGAATATCAAGACGGATTTTTGGATCTTCACCGGGTTTAAACTTGAAGGCGCCATGTGAGGTGCCAATGGAGATAGCAAGACTGTCAACACCTGTTTTTGCGACAAAATCTTCAACCTCTTCAGGCTGGGTATAGGTGTGATGTGCAGCAGAGACTTCGTCTTCAATGCCGGCAAGCACTCCGAGTTCCCCCTCAACAGTGACATCAAACTGGTGGGCATACTCAACAACTTTTTTGGTGAGCGAGACGTTCTCTTCATAAGGGAGATGAGAGCCATCTATCATGACCGAGGAGAACCCTGATTCAATGCAGTCAACGCAGAGTTCGAAACTGTCGCCATGATCAAGGTGAAGCACAATAGGAATCGGAGAGCCAAGTTCGGCAGCATAAGCAACAGCTCCCTGGGCAAGGAAGCGAAGCAGGGTTTCGTTGGCGTAGCTTCTGGCACCTTTGGAAACCTGGAGAATGACGGGGGATTTTGTCTCAACACAGGCCTGTATGATTGCCTGCATCTGTTCGAGATTATTGAAATTGTATGCAGGAATGGCATAACCTCCCGATACCGCTTTACTGAAAAGTTCGCGGCTGTTAACCAGCCCGAGTTCTTTATAACTGATTTTTTTCTTTTGCATTGAACGCTCTCCTTTTATTTATTATAATGTGCCGTATTTTTTCGCGGGATACCTCTTGATTATGGTTTCTCATGCGTGCGGCAATATATGTATAATTGACTTCTCATTCAAAAATAGCTTTCACACAGTCTCTGAACCTTTGATCATTGCACCATTAGCCATGAGTAGAAAAAGTCTGCTTCTCATTACTGTTGTTTTGGGAAGCGCTGTGCCGGTATTTGCTGGAAATGCTGCTAAATCTGTTCCAACTGCAACTGTTACTCTCCGGCCGACTGCGGTCGAAGAGGAGGCCTGTAAATATATCAGTCAATCCCTTCTCCAGAAACACTATAGAAAAATATCAGTCAATGACTCTCTTTCCCGGCAGATATTCAATCGCTATATCGACAATCTGGACGGGAGCAAAAGCTATTTTGTAGCAAGTGAGATTGAAAGTCTCAGGAAATTTTATGGAAGCCGCATTGAAGGTGAACTTCTTTCCGGCAAATCAGATGCTGGCTTTGGCATCTATAATTTTTTTCTGAAACGGGCTAAAGAAAAAATGCGGTATATGAAGGCAACAGTCGATACCGTGCGCTTCAACTTTTCAATACCGGAAACACTTGACCTCGATCGCAAGACAGATCCGTGGCCTGTCGACAGGCTTCAGCTTACCGATTTATGGAAAAAAGAGCTAAAATACCAGTGGATCAGTCAGAAATATTCTGGAGAAAACAGCAAGAGTATTCGGGAAGCTCTTGCAAAAAGCTTTACTAATCGACTGAATCTTCTTAACCGCCAAAAGCCGGAAGATGCTTTTCAAGCATATACTTATGCGCTGACAACATCGTTTGATCCTCACACAAATTATCTCTCTGCGGATGAGTACGAAAATTTCCAGATTGACATGAGCCGGTCACTTGAAGGAATTGGCGCCAAACTTCAGGTCGAGAGTGAGTATACCGTGGTCAGTGAGATTATTCCCGGAGGACCGGCATTTAAAAGCAGTTTACTGAAAAAGGGAGATAAAATTATTGGTGTTGGCCAGGGAAAAACAGCAGAGATTGTAGATGTAACCGGGTGGCGCATCAATGATGTCGTTAAATTGATTCGCGGCAAGAAAAATACGGTTATTCGCCTGAAAATTCTTCCGGCAAATCAGGGAGGCAGAGGTCCAGCCAAAATAGTTCTGCTCGTTCGAGAAAAGATCAATCTGGAAGAACAGGAGGCCAAAAAAAGCGTTATTACAAAAAATGGCCAGAAAATCGGAGTGATTACCATTCCATCTTTTTACCTTGATTTTGAAGGTCAGCAACAGAATACCGGTACTTATAACAGTACAAGCCGTGATGTAACCCGGATTCTGAACGAACTGAACGCTGAGCATGTTGATGGCATTGTGATTGATCTTCGTGATAACGGGGGCGGTTCCCTTGAAGAGTCAGTGAATGTCACAGGACTGTTTATTCCTACTGGTCCAGTGGTGCAGATAAGCAATGCAACAGGCGGAAAAATGGTACTGCGGGATGAAGATCGACGGGTACTCTATAATGGTCCACTTGTGGTACTTGTCAACCGGTATAGCGCGTCGGCATCCGAAATTTTTGCTGCTGCAATACAGGACTACAGTCGTGGTGTCATAATAGGTGAGAGAACATTCGGCAAGGGAACCGTTCAGAGTATTATCAAACTTTCACGTCCATTCAGTTTTTTTGGAAAGCCCGAACTGGGAGATATCAAACTTACTATTGCAAAGTTTTACCGTATTTCCGGAGGCAGTACTCAGCATAAAGGTGTTGTGCCAGATATTGTGATGCCCTCCATGATTGATACCTCCATCGTTGGTGAGGATACCTATACTAGCAGCTTGCCCTGGAGTACCATCTCTCCGTCGTTTTATCGCCCAACAGCAGAGATCAGCCAGGAAGATCTGGTTATTTTGCAGCAAAAACAACAAGAACGATCTTTGAAGAACCGACAGTACCAAGCCTATTTACACGATCTGAATACTCTTAACCGGATTCGAAAAAAAAGGATGGTATCGCTCCAGGATTCATCCTTTAAATCGGAAATAGAAACGATCAAACATATTGAAGGACTATGGGCTCATGAGCAGGATTCAACTAAAAATAGAGACAAGGATCTGCTTCTCAACCAGTCAGCATCAGTTGTTTCTGACTTGGCAGAGATCAAGAGCGTGCAGCGGCAAACGGTTACCCGCACCTTGCCTTCCTTGAATTAAGGCTTATTGAAAGAAAATCATGCGGAGTGGGTAATTATCGAAAAGGAGAGGAGAATATCGCTATGTTAGCTTTTGTACTTATAATAATATTATGGTAGAACTATAAAATAACTGGCTGATCATGAAAAAGCGTTAAATGGCACTATTGAATGCGGTATATCAAAAGATTAACAAAAAGTTGATGGCTGGAAAAAACATAAACATCTATACAGGATTACATGCATAAAAAGATATTATTTCTCAAAAAATATTTACAAGATCCTCAAAGTATTGGTTCCGTAATACCCTCTTCAAAGTTTCTTGGAAAGGCTATTTATAAATCAATCAAGGAATTAGACCAGACAAATATTATTGAGATTGGTGCAGGAACCGGTGCTATCACAAAGCATATTTCAAGTTTAAACCCATTATTGGTTGAAATTGATCAGGAATTTTGTGACTTGCTCCGTCAAAACTATCCCCATCTGACGACTGTTAATTCGTGCGCACTGGAACAGTTACAGAAAGTGGATGAGCGGTTTGGACTGGTACTTTCAATTCCTCTTATTAACAATCCATTTAAAACATCATTTATTCCCATTATAAGTACTCTTTACAGTCAAGGCCTGCTGAAGTGGTGTGTTATGTATACCTATGGGCTCAATGATCCTCTTGGAGAAGTTAACTTTCAGAGCAAAGTAAGGAGACGGTTTATCATGAAAAATATTCCACCTGCATCAGTCTGGGTTTATTCATAAGATCATCATACACGGCAATGATTCGAAGAAGTCTGCTTCTTATTATTTTGGCGCTTGGAAGTACTTTTCCTGTTATTGCAGGAAATACGGGAAAACCCTCTTTGACTCAGACGGAGATTACTCTCAAACCGACTGCTTTGGAAACAGAGGCTTGCAAATATATCAGTCAATACCTTTTGCAAAACCACTATAGAAAGGTGGCTGTTAATGATTCACTGTCGTTGCAGATATTTAATCGTTATCTCGACAATCTTGATGGCAGTAAAAGCTATTTTGTTGCAAGTGATATTGGACGTCTTAGACAGATATACGGAAACAAGATTGATGACGAATTTCTTGCAGGGAAAGCAACGGCAGGGTTTGATATCTATAACCTCTTTTTAAAAAGGGCCAAAGAAAAAATGCGGTATATGAAAGCCGCAGCCGACACGGTACATCTTGACTTTTCAACACCAGAAACCCTTGATCTTGATCGGAAGGCCGACCCTTGGCCTGTGGACAAGGAGCAACTTGTCGGTCTGTGGAGAAAAGAGCTGAAATACCAATGGCTTAATCTAAAATATTCCGAAAAGAGTAATAAGGTCATTCGCAGAGAGCTTGCAAAAAGCTTTACAAGCAGACTGAACCTTCTGAACCGCCAGAAGCCCGATGATGCCTTTCAGGTTTATACTTATGCACTGACAACATCATTCGATCCTCATACCAGCTATTTTTCTCTGGATGAGTACAAAAACTTCCAGATTGACATGAGTCGTTCGCTTGAAGGAATCGGCGCCAAACTTCAGACCGAAGGAGAGTATACCGTCATCAATGAGCTTATTCCAGGAGGTCCGGCATTCAAAAGTAATCTCCTGAAAAAAGGGGATAAAATTATTGGTGTCGGTCAAGGGAAAAAAGTTGAGATTGTTGATGTGTTCGGCTGGAGAATCAATGATGTGGTAAAGCTGATCCGTGGAAAGAAAGGCACTCTTGTTCGCTTGAAAATCATCCCGGCAAGTCAGGGGGGACGAGGTGCAGCAAAAATAGTCGCACTTTTGCGCGACAAAGTCAATTTGCAGGAACAGGCTGCAAAAAAAAGTATTATTCTGCAAAATGGACATAAAACAGGGGTTATAACCATCCCCTCATTTTACCTTGATTTTGAAGGAGAGCGCCAGAATATTGGTAACTATAACAGTACAAGCCGTGATGTGTCACGTATTCTGGAGGAACTGAATGCTGAGCATGTTGATGGTATTATTATTGATCTGCGCGACAATGGTGGAGGATCACTTGATGAATCTGTGAAGGTTACCGGACTGTTTATTCCAGGCGGTCCTGTTGTTCAGATCAGCAACTCAACCGGAGAAAGAACGGTACTCAAGGACGAGGACAGTCGCGAACAATATGAGGGGCCACTTGCTGTTCTGGTGAACCGTTACAGCGCATCGGCATCCGAAATTTTTGCCGCTGCTATACAGGATTACGGACGTGGCGTTATCATCGGCGAAAGAACATTCGGGAAAGGCACCGTTCAAAGCCTTATCCCGCTTTCAAGGCAAGCTTCTGTTCAGGGAGGGCAACCTGAACTTGGAGAGATAAAACTCACCATTGCAAAGTTTTACCGGATTTCGGGAGGCAGCACGCAGCATAAAGGGGTTGAGCCCGATATTAGTATGCCATCCATGATTGATAACGCCAGGATTGGTGAAGATACCTATACCAGTAGTCTGCCATGGAGCACTATACCCCCATCATTTTATAAACCGACAGCAGAGGTCACTCCCGAAAAGGTTGAACTGCTGCGCAAAAAATTTCAGGAACAATCATCCAGGAATTCCCTCTACCAGAGCTATCTCGATGATCTGAAAACACTCGACCAGATCCGTCAGAAAAAGGCGGTCTCTCTTCAGGATTCCTCGGTTAAATCTGAAACAGAGACCATAAAACAGATTGAGAAACGATGGGTTCTTGAGCAGGATGCTACCAAGGATCTGAAAAAAGATGTGTTGCTCAACCAGTCGGCATCAGTTGTTGCCGATCTGGCCGAGATCATGACAGTACCATTAGAACCAGATTCCGGGAAGCAGCCGTTATCCCGTTAGAGCTGTTCGCGGGCGTTTTCAATCTGAAAAGCGACGGAATCGAATGAACAACTGCCGTGTGTTCTTTTTGAGCTGACACTTGCGTCCGCCTTGAGGCAGTCGTAAATGTCAGCATCAATGACCTCAGAAAACTCCCTGAACTTTTCAATCGGGATGTGGGGCAGGTTAACCTCCGAAGCGATACTCCATGTGACAATTTTTCCGGTAATACGGTGCGCATCACGGAACGGAATCTGCTTGCGGACAAGATATTCGGCTATCTCTGTTGCAAGGCTGAGATCCTCTGCTGTCAGTTTAGCCAGCCGCTCCTCCTTCAGTTTGGTATGCTCAAGCAGTTTTGCAAAGATACTCACACTGCTGATGGTTGTCTCTGCGCTGTCAAACAGGGGCTGTTTATCCTCCTGCATGTCTCGATTGTAGGAGAGCGGGAGCCCTTTCATGATGGTCAGCATTGCCATCAGGTTGCCGTACACTCTGCCCGTTTTACCTCTTACCAGCTCGGCAATATCGGCATTTTTCTTCTGCGGCATAAGTGAAGAGCCGGTGGCAAAGGCATCGCTGATCTCAAGATAGCCGAACTCGTAGGAGCTCCAGAGAATCAAATCTTCGGCGAAGCGGGAAAGATGCATCATAATCACCGAACAGGCGGAGATAAACTCAATGATGATATCGCGATCACTCACGGCATCAATGCTGTTGGCAAACATATCGTCAAATCCAAGAAGCACCGCAGATCGCTCGGGGTTCAGCGGGAGTGTGCTGCCCGCAAAGGCTGCTGCGCCAAGAGGGGAGATATTCACCCGTTTCATGAGGTCATGCAAACGCTGACGGTCACGGTTGAACATATTGAAATAGGCCATATAGTAGTGGCCGGCAGAGATGGGCTGGGCCCGCTGCAGGTGGGTATAGCCAAAGATGATGGTTTTCTGGTAGTTTTCTGCTTTTTCTACGAGAACCCTTAACATTCCCCCGAGCGTCTCCTGGAGTTCCGTAATCTGGCTGCGCAAATAGAGCCTGGTATCAGTTGCAACCTGGTCGTTGCGGCTTCTGCCGGAGTGCAGTTTGCCAGCAGTTGCACCAATTTTTTCCTTGAGCCGGTTTTCAATAACGGTATGGATATCCTCATCCTCCCAGTGAGGGAGCAGAGCGCCGTTCGACAGCTCCTCCTCTATCTCCCTGAGTCCGGCAATGATCTCTCCAGCCTCATCAGCACTGACAATACCCTCTTCGGCAAGCATGGTGACATGGGCAATCGAGCCCTGAATATCTTCACGATAGAGCTTCTTGTCGACATGCACCGATGACGAAAAAAGAAGGGCATCTCGGTCAAAAGGTAGTGAAAATCTGCTCTGCCAGAGTAACTCCTTTGTATTGCTGCTCATAAGAATATCAGTTGTGGTGAAAGAGAATCCGCCTCCAAAATAGTAAATTTTGGTTTATTGCCTTGGGGTGATGTGGATGGCGTAGCGATGAGGGCCTGTGAATGGTGAGGATTCTTCTTGTGGAGATGGACGTCCTGAAACAACGAACTGATTTTCAGATATGGAATTGAAGAAAAGTACCGAGCCTCCTGTCGAATGGCTACAGTTGCAGGAAGAGAACGCTCGACTGAAAGCACTCCTCACACTCCATAATATCCCATGGGAAGAACCTGTTTCAATTGAGACGCCTTTGCCTTCCCCGGAAGCATCTCCTCCATCCGCCTCACAACGCTCTGCATTGGAAAAGGTCCTCCTCTTTCGCAGCCTTTTTCGTGGACGAAGTGATCTCTATCCACTTCGCTGGGAGTCAGCAAAAGGCAAATCCGGGTATGCCCCGGCGTGCGGGAACGAATGGCATCAGGGTGTTTGCCAGAAGCCCCGGATCAAATGTGGAGATTGCAGCAACCGCCAGTTATTGCCGCTTGATGATCAGGTCATCTATCGCCATCTTGAAGGTCGGCATACTGTCGGCATTTACCCGATGCTGGAGGACGATACCTGCTGTTTTCTTGTGGCAGACTTTGATGATGATGGCTGGCGAGAAGATGCCGTCGCCTTCGTGCAATCGTGCCGGGAGTTCAATATTCCTTTGGCTCTGGAGATATCCCGATCAGGAAACGGCGCTCATGTCTGGTTCTTTTTCGCCGATCCGGTGCCAGCACGTGAAGCGCGGCAACTTGGCGCATCCCTGATCAGCCAGACCTGCGTGCGCACCCGTCAGCTTGCCATGGGAAGTTATGATCGCTTCATTCCTCTGCAGGACACCTTGCCCAAGGGTGGTTTCGGTAACCTGATTGCGCTGCCATTGCAAGGGCTGCCCCGAAAAAAAGGGTTCACTGTTTTTGTTGATGAGCAGCTCGTCCCTTACCCGGATCAATGGGAATATCTTGCATCAATTCAGAAAATCTCCCGCTTAGAATTGGACGCAACTCTGTTGAGTGTCAGTGGAGGTCGCCATCCGCTTGATATTGCCTTCATTGCCGAAGAGGATGAAAAGGAGCCCTGGAAACGCTCGTTACAGCATACCAGCGGGATATCAGGCCCTTTGCCGGAATCTCTCACTCTGGTGCTTGGCAATCAGATCTTTATCTCTAAAGCTGATCTCCCACAAGCTCTGGCCAACAGTCTGATCCGTCTTGCAGCTTTTCAGAACCCCGAGTTTTATAAGGCCCAGGCGATGCGTCGCTCGGTCTGGGATATACCGCGTGTTATTGGCTGCGCCGAGAATTTTGCGTTGCATATCGGTCTGCCAAGGGGATGCCTTGATGCAGTGATCGGCCTTCTCAAACGGCACAATATCCGGGTGAATATTCAGGAAGAGTGCATCACAGGCTCTGAGATAACGGTCAAGTTTGCCGGAGAGTTAAGAAAAGATCAACAAACGGCGGTCAATGCGATGCTGAACCATGAGGTGGGCATTCTCTCCGCTCCAACGGCATTTGGCAAAACAGTCATGGCTG
>Ga0194037_1000376_pt1 | contig 35157 bp, 32 predicted proteins | sample JunL306m_MetaG_FD_148653 | JGI IMG/M metagenome (GOLD analysis project Ga0194037, IMG submission 148653) | Anoxic zone freshwater microbial communities from boreal shield lake in IISD Experimental Lakes Area, Ontario, Canada - Jun2016-L304-6m | ecosystem: Environmental > Aquatic > Freshwater >... | reverse complement strand
GGCAAGATGTGGATCGAATAGATCGACGGAAAAACCGGCCTGGGCAAGCCGGTAAGCGCTCAGAAGGCCAATTATTCCGCCACCAACAACAATCGAACTTTTACTCACCCCACCACAGTAGGCGTGGCACGAGTAATTGCAGATTCGTTATACTTATTTCGGGTCAGCGTTGTCCCACTAGACAACGAATATGACAAAAACTCTCTACGACCCCAATTTTGAGCACGACGCCTGTGGCGTTGGAATGGTTGCTGATCTCACAGCAACACCAACTCACAAGAACGTCTTCGACGCTCTAACCATTCTTGAAAACATGGAGCACCGTGGCGCCACTGGAGCCGATACGGGTTCAGGTGACGGCGCAGGTCTTCTCATTCAAATGCCGGACTCATTTATTCGTGAAGTCTTTGACAACGTGCCAGCTGCTGGTGACTACGGCGTTGCGTTCTGGATGATTCCAAAGCACTTAGTCATGAGTGACGTCCAGTCAACAATTGACAAGGCGCTCGCGAAGGTTTCTTTGAAGTCAGGTGGTTGGCGAGTGGTTCCGGTTGACTCTTCAATCCTTGGGCCAACATCATCAGCATCAGAACCGGTCTTTATCCAACAACTCATTACCAGCAACGGTGCTGAAAGCCTTGAGCGATCACTCTTTGCTGCTCGAAAGATGCTGGAACATGAGCTTCCGATCTATGCGTCTTCATGTTCGCCGAACGTACTTATTTACAAAGGAATGCTCAGTTCGCCACAACTACGCCAATACTTTGATGATCTTCGCGATGAGCGTCTGATTACTTCAATCGCAGTAGTACACAGTCGCTTTTCAACCAACGTGTTGCCGAGATGGGAACTTGCTCAGCCATTCCGTTACATCTCGCACAACGGTGAAATCAACACCGTTCGCGGTAACCGTAACTGGATGACTGCTCGAGAAACAACACTTAAAAGTGATCTGCTTCCGGTTGAAGTTTCTGATCTGTATCCAATCATTACTGACAACATGTCTGACTCTGCGAGTTTCGACGAAGTAGTTGAACTCCTCGTTCAGTCTGGAAGGTCACTTCCGCACGCAGTTCTCATGATGATTCCTGAGGCATGGGAAAAGTCAACATTCATGAGTACTGAGCGTCGTGATTTTTATCGCTACCACGCGGGACTCATGGAACCATGGGACGGACCGGCTTCAGTTACCTTCACCGATGGAAAAATTGTCGGAGCCGTGCTTGACCGAAACGGTCTCCGTCCAGCTCGTTACTGGGTCACCAAAGACAAGAGAGTCATCTTCGCTAGTGAAGTTGGAGTGGTTGATGTTGATCCAGCAAACATTGAACGAAAAGGTCGCTTGCAACCAGGACGAGTTTTCCTCGTAGACATCGAACAAGGTCGAATCATCGACGACGAAGAACTCAAGGGAACCCTCGCAGCAAAAGCTCCGTACGGCCAGTGGTTAAATGAACAGCAAATCTCACTAGATGAGATTGACGCTCGACCATGGCTCGCTCCAAGTCACGCTTCAGTAGTTAGACACCAGAAGAACTTTGGATATAGCGAAGAAGACCTTCGACTCATCATTAGACACATGGCACAAGTCGGTGAAGAGCCAATTGGTTCAATGGGTTCAGATGCGGCTTTGCCAGCACTTTCGACACAACCTCGTCCAATCTTTGACTACTTCACACAACTGTTTGCTCAGGTTACAAACCCACCGCTAGACGCAATTAGAGAAGAACTTGTCACTTCAACACGAGTGACAATTGGCGGCGAAGACAACCTGCTGACCGAGACCGACCGTCACGCTCACCAAATTGTTCTTCCATCACCTGTGCTCAGCATTGACGAATTCGCCAAGATTCGCTACATCGAAGAATCTGACAAGGCAGTAGGTTTTAAAACTTCAGTCGTCGAGGGATTGTTCCCCTCTAGTGGTGCTGGAACTGCAGGTGAGCGACTAGCTAAAGCAATCCAGGAAGTTACCAACGAAGTTGTTAAGGAAGTTCGCGCTGGAGCCAACATCATTCTTCTGTCTGACCGAAACGTCAACAAAGACTTCGCAGCTATTCCAAGTTTGCTTCTTACCTCTGCTGTTCATCACCGTCTAGTCGCTGAACACATCAGGACATCAGCGGCCCTGATTATTGAAGCTGGTGACGTTCGAGAAGTTCACCACGTTGCTTTGCTGCTCGGCTACGGAGCTTCAGCCGTTTGTCCATACCTCGCGTACGAGTCAATTGATGATCTCGTTGAAAAGGGCGAGCTGACCAGCGCCGCATCCGTTGACGCTAGATACCTATACGGCAAGGGACTCAACAAGGGAATTGTTAAGACCATGTCCAAGATGGGTGTGTCAACCGTCGCAAGTTACGTAGGATCCCAGCTTTTCGAAGCAGTAGGAGTTTCTGACGACATTCTGTCTCGCTACTTCCCAGGCATGAAGTCGCGAATGGGTGGAGTAACACTTGAGCGCGTTGCACAAGACGTTCTCACCTGGCACTCTGACGCATACACACCTGCTGAAGGTGAGCGAATCGAAATTCGTAACAAGGGCGAGTACCAGTGGCGCCGTGACGGAGAAATTCACCTCTTCAATCCACACACAGTACAAAAACTGCAACACGCCACTCGTGAAAAGCGTTACGACATTTTCAAGGAATACACCAAGATGGTTGACGAGCAAAACGACGCGAAAGTCACGCTTCGCGGACTCTTCAATCTGAAGCCAGCTGCAACGCCAACTCCTCTCGACCAAGTTGAGAGCGTTTCATCAATCATCAAGAGATTCTCAACCGGTGCAATGTCATACGGTTCGATTTCCGGTGAGGCGCATGAAACCCTCGCCATCGCTATGAACCGCATTGGTGGAAAATCAAACACCGGCGAAGGTGGAGAAGACGAAGAGCGTTTCGACACTTCTGACCCACGCTTCAACCGTCGATCTTCCATCAAACAAGTTGCTTCAGGACGTTTTGGTGTCACGAGCCGTTACCTAGTTAATGCAGACGACATTCAAATCAAGATGGCTCAAGGAGCCAAGCCAGGAGAGGGTGGACAGCTACCTGGATCGAAGGTCTATCCGTGGGTAGCAAAAACCAGACACTCCACACCAGGTGTTGGACTCATCTCACCACCACCTCACCACGACATTTATTCGATCGAAGACCTTAAGCAACTTATCTTCGACCTCAAGAATGCCAACGATCAAGCTCGAATTCACGTGAAGCTCGTGAGTGAACAAGGTGTTGGAACTATCGCTGCGGGTGTTGCTAAAGCGCACGCAGATGTAATCCTTATCTCGGGACACGACGGTGGAACAGGTGCTGCTCCGCTGACATCACTGAAGCACGCCGGAACGCCATGGGAGATTGGCCTCGCAGAAGCTCACCAGACTCTGGCAATGAACGGTCTACGTAATCGTGTTGTTGTCCAAGTGGACGGTCAATTAAAGACTGGTCGCGACGTCGTCATCGCTGCGCTACTAGGTGCCGAGGAGTATGGATTTGCAACTGCACCACTCGTTGTTTCTGGATGCATCATGATGCGCGTTTGTCACCTCGACACTTGCCCAGTGGGAATTGCAACCCAGAACCCGAAACTACGTGAGAGATTCAAGGGTCAACCTGAATTTGTTGAAAACTTTTTCGAGTTCATTGCAGAAGAAGTTCGTGAATACATTTCGCTGCTTGGGGCAAAAACTCTTGATGACATCATTGGCGATACTGACCGCATTGCGATTGACAGCAAGACTTCGGAACTTAGCGACTTCGATTTGAGTGCTCTTCTTGCTCCTGTCGATCACAACCAGCGTCGCCAAACAACCAAACAAGACCACGAAATGCACGATGCTCTCGACTGGACTTTCATCGATGAAGCAGTTCGTAGCGCCACCACTGGTGTGTCGACAACGATTGCATCAAAGATCAACAACATCAACAGAGCTGTAGGAACACTTACAGGAAGCGCCATTACTCGCGCACTCGGGGCTGACAAACTTCCTGACGATCACATTCAGATCAACCTGGAAGGATCCTCTGGTCAGTCGCTGGGAGCATTTATCCCTCAAGGATTGACACTTCGTCTGACTGGTGATGCGAATGACTACGCAGGTAAGGGCCTCTCGGGAGGACGCATCATCATTAAGGCGCCTTCGGCTTCAACTTTCGAGACTGATCAAAACATCATCGCTGGAAACGTGATTGGTTACGGGGCAACCTCTGGTGAGATCTTTATTAACGGAGTCGTTGGTGAGCGCTGTGCGGTAAGAAATTCTGGTGCAACAATTGTTGTTGAAGGAACTGGCGACCACGCGGGTGAGTACATGACTGGTGGAGTAGTAGCAATCCTCGGAGACATCGGACGCAACCTCGCAGCCGGAATGTCTGGTGGAACCATCTACTTGTATGACCCTAAGAAGACGATTCATGATCACTTAAGCGCAGGCGTCTACGAGATTGATCCACTCGAATTCGAAGATGACGAAAAACTCCTCGACATCATCACTCGTTTCGAAGCCGAAACGGGATCGAAGAAGGCCAAATCGCTACTGAGCGATTGGCGAACAGCTCGAATGGACTTCGTTCGCATTGAAACATCTGAATACCAGCGAGTCAGAGACGAGCTTCGAAATGGGTAAGATCACCGGATTTATGGAGTTTGATCGCGTAGGACCGAAGTATCGGCCCGTTCCAGTTCGCCTTCGAGACTGGAAAGAGGTGTACGAACCTCAAGACGAAAAAGAAGTCTCTGAGCAAGGGGCGCGCTGCATGGACTGCGGTATCGCATTCTGCATGCAAGGCTGCCCACTAGGAAACAGAATTCCAGTCTTCAATGATGCCGCCTATAAGCAGAACTGGGCTGAAGCTGCGGATCAGTTATTTTCTACTAATAATTTTCCAGAATTCACTGGACGACTTTGCCCAGCTCCATGCGAATCGGCCTGCGTCCTCGGAATTGCAGCTGACCCAGTAACCATCGAACGCATTGAGTACGAGGTTGTTGAGCACGCATTCGCGAATGGTTTTCCCGTAAGTAGAAGTACCTCAACACGAACTGGCAAGCATGTTTGCGTCGTTGGATCTGGTCCCGCTGGCCTCGCTGCCGCGGCACAGCTGAGAAGTGTTGGTCACGAGGTAACTGTGCTGGAGCGAAACGACCTCATTGGTGGGCTTCTTCGTTACGGCATACCAGAATTCAAAATGGAAAAAGCCGTTCTTGATCGTCGTATCAATGTTATGAAAGAGTCGGGCATCACATTTAAGACCGGTGTGAGTGTAGGAGATGATGGTGTCTCACTCGAATCACTTCGATCAGAGTACGACGCAGTTCTCCTCGCAATCGGCTCAACACGCCCACGCATGATCCCTGTGAATGGTGCAGAGCTGACAGGTGTCTACCCAGCTATGACTTACCTTGAGGCCTCAAATCGCGCCGTGAACACTTCGACAACATCAGAGATAGATGTGAAGGATAAGAACGTAATCATTCTTGGAGGTGGCGACACGGGAGCTGACTGTCTTGGCACAGCTCACCGACAAGGAGCAAAGAGCGTCATCCAGATTGAGATCATGGACCGTCCACCAGATGAGCGCCCAGCTGATCAACCGTGGCCAACGATGGCTCGACTTTTTAAGACGACTTCTGCTCACCAAGAAGGTGGCGAACGCATTTTTTCTTCTGAAACACTCGAATTCAAGGGTGATGGCAATTTGCAAGAAATTGTCCTGCGTGACAATTCATCAAATGAGATCGTCACCAAGGCTGTTGATTTCGTCTTCATCGCCGCTGGATTCGTTGGCCCTGAACTGGACCAAGTGGGCCTCAATCAGGACCAGTTCGTTACTAACCGTGCAACTCTTTCTGTGACCCCTGATTGGGCTGTAAAAGGCCTCGAAGGCAAGGGGCAAGTCTTCGCTTGTGGCGACGCAGTTCGTGGCCAGAGCCTCATTGTGTGGGCTATTGCCGAAGGCCGTTCTGCTGCCTCAGGCATTGACGCGTATTTGCAAGGCGAGCCAAGTTCGCTCCCAGCGCCAGTCGAGCCGTACAGTCTTTCTTGGTAGTTTCATAATCGCAACAAGATCACATTAAACAGCAGTGGGGGAATCATGAAAAGTACGATGCAAAACACACAGTTGCTAATCAGGGACCTGATTAAGCACGGAGAGTTCATCTACGCCGACAAAAAAGTCTTTACCGTCTCTCCAGATGGTGTTGAAGAAGCAACATTCCTGCAGATCTCCAAGCGAGCTGAACAATTAGCTGCTGCGCTTACGAAGCTTGGTGTGAAAAAGGGCGATCGCGTTGCATCGTTCATGTGGAACAACCAGGCTCACATGGAGGCCTACATTGCGATCCCTTGTATGGGTGCAGTGCTCCACACGCTCAACATTCGTCTCTTTCCAGAGCAACTCGCCTACATCATCAATCACGCTGACGACCAGGTGATCATCGTCGACAACACGCTTGCGCCACTGCTCGCAAAAGTACGTGATCAGATTCCAAACGTTAAGCACATCATCGTTCACGGTCCAGAATCGACCGGCATCCTTGGAGAGACACTCGACTACGAAACTGTTCTCGCTGCAGAGAAGCCAGGATTTGAGTGGCCAGATCTTGATGAGAATGACGCCGCAATCATGTGTTACACCTCTGGAACGACAGGCAACCCTAAGGGAGTTGTCTACTCACACCGTTCAACGTGGCTGCACTCAATAGCATCAACTTCTGCCAACTCAATCGGACTCAGTGAGCGTGACCGTTGTTTGCTGATTGTTCCGATGTTCCACGTAAATGCGTGGGGTTGTGCATACACCGCTTTCATGGCTGGTGTCGAGCTCATCATGCCTCAGATGCTCTTGCAGGGTGAACCAATCGTGAAGATGATTGAAGACTTGAAGCCAACCGTTTCACTCGGTGTTCCAACAATCTGGAATGACGTTCTGCGAGTTGCTGGAGAAAAGCCGGATGTGGACTTATCGAGTCTTCGCTACTTGTTAGCTGGTGGGTCAGCAGTACCGCGCGTGCTCATCGAAACATACCGAGACAAGTACAACGTTGACATCATTCAAGGATGGGGAATGACAGAAACAAGTCCTTTGGCGGCTATTTCAATTCCACCATTTGGAACACCTAAGGATCAGGAAATCGACTGGCGCGTTAAGGCAGGTCGAATCGTTGCTGGTGTGAAGATGAGAATCACCGCAGAGGATGGAACTGTCCTCGCAAACGATGGAAAGACTGTTGGTGAATTTGAAATCAGTGGTCCTTGGATTACTGGTTCCTACTTCGGCGTAGATGATCCAGAGAAGTTCCGCGACGGATGGCTTCGAACTGGCGACATCGGAACAATCGATGCATACGGTTACCTTGTGATCAGTGACCGCACGAAGGACGTAATCAAGTCTGGTGGTGAGTGGATTAGTTCTGTGGAGCTCGAAGGGTCTCTCATGGGACACCCAGCCGTCTTTGAAGCAGCTGTGATAGCCGTTCCTGACGAGAAGTGGCAGGAACGTCCAATGGCGTGCGTCGTGCTTCGCCCAGGAATGAGCGCAACTGCAGAAGAACTTCAGTCGTATCTCTCAGAGCGCGTTGCGAAGTGGTGGCTCCCTGAGCGCTGGACGTTCATTGAGAGCGTTCCAAAGACCAGCGTGGGCAAGTTCGACAAGAAAGTTCTTCGTTCGCAGTATGGCGACAATGAACTTGAAGTCATCACACTTGGTTAATGCAATCATTTGACGAATTAGCTGACGAAGTTTCCAGCATCGAATCGCGCGTATCTGACGCAATCTATGACGCTCTTAGGGCTCAGGTGAACGCGGATGAACCAGAGAATGCAAAGGATCTTGAGCGTCGGCTTTCTAAAGTTCGAAGAAGCTTGCAAAAAGCCGAGGCGCTGTTGCGTGGCGCCAGTGCTGACTAAGCCCAGGAATTTATTTCGTTAATTACGAGTCGAAGACCGACGTAGTTGCGTCCTTCAAAACTCGCAGTTATTGATGATCCTTGCTTAGTAAAAAGTGGGGTTTTGGATAATTGTGGCGTTACCTTTAGAAGACTTTGAACTTGCGAATCAGTTGGTTCGTTCAACAGATTGATCTGAACTTCGCCAGAACTGAAGCTGCAGTCGACGTAGTTCGAGTAGAACGTGAAGATTTCCTCTGCGGCGCTCTCAGCTGAAGTACAGAGCTTTACCAATGCAGAATCTGGCTGGCTGATATAGGCACCGCCGATGATTTCTGTTTCCAGGAAATCCAACCACTTGGACCAGAAGGTTCCACCTGGTGCGTCAATGAGCACCACAGGGGCTGGAGTGGACTTTCCGGTGTGAATCAGGGTCAGTACTTCGTAGAGTTCATCCAACGTTCCAAAGCCTCCTGGAAGGCATACAAACGCGTCTGCTTCACGGATCATTGAGACTTTGCGGGTAAAGAAATTCTTCACCGATACAACTTTGTTCGCTGCGTCAATGAAGGGATTCGCGTGCTGCTCAAAGGGGAGCTTTATGTTCACTCCTATGGTGTGATCATGTCCAGCGCCTTCACTTGTCGCCTCCATGATTCCGCCTCCGGCGCCAGTGATTGACATCCAGTCGGCCTTGGTCATGATTTGACCGAATTCTTTGGTGAGTTGATAAAGAGGGTTTTCTTTAGCGGTTCGTGCGGATCCGAAGACTAAAACTTTCTTTCGTGAGCGCCAGGGACCAAACAGTTTTGCAACTAAGAGAAGTTCATCAGAAGCTGTGTTGGCGATCAATTGATCTATTTCAAACATAAAACTAAGAAGTCAGTGATTTATAGAGCGTGGTGCGCTGCACCAAAGGTCGTCCGAGAGGTGCAACGAGGTCTCGTAATGTATCTGCGTTCATCTCTTGTCCGTGAACTGCGCCAGCAGCACGAGAGATGTTTTCGTCCATCAACGTTCCACCAAGGTCATTCGCTCCGGCTTGAAGAATTCTGCGAGATCCCTCTACACCCATTTTCACCCAACTGACTTGAATATTGTTGATCAGCGTTGCGTAGTGAAGCCTCGCAACCGAGTGCATCAACAGCGCTTCTCTAAACGTTGGCCCGCGACGTGACTTCCCGTTAATGAAGATCGGAGTAGCCATATGCACGAAGGGGAGCGGAACAAATTCAGTGAATCCGCCAGTTTCCTTCTGAAGATCTCTTGTGCGAATTAGGTGTGTGGCCCAACTGTCGACGCCTTCTACGGCACCGAACATGATGGTGATGTTTGAGTTGAGCCCGACACTGTGAGCAGTGCGGTGGACCTCTAGCCACTGATCAGAATTGATCTTGTCCGGACAAAGAATCTTTCTCACTTCGTCATCGAGAATTTCGGCGGCGGTCCCAGGAAGAGTCTTTAGACCAGCATCCTTCAGTCGTGTGAGGTAGGTCGCGAGGTCTTGTTCTGACCGGCGGGCACCTTCAAAGACTTCCAGAGCACTGAATGCGTGGATGTGAATCTTTGGAGACCCGGCACGAACAGCCGCGACTACGTCAATGTAGTAATCGCCATCGAACTTCGGATGAATTCCGCCCTGGAGACAGACTTCCGTTGCACCCTTGGCTTCGGCTTCGCGAACACGTTCGCTGACCTCGTCGAGAGTTAACAAATAAGGGTCACCACGAAGGTTGAGCGAAAGGGGACCCTTCGAGAAGGCGCAGAAGCGGCATTTAAAGGTGCAGACGTTTGTGTAGTTGATGTTTCTGTTAATTACGAAAGATATGTCATCGCCAACTAGTTGCTTTCTCACGTCATCAGCAAGTTCATTGATCGCAACCAGATCTGCGCCTCTGGCACTAAAGAGAGTAATGAGCTCTTCTCTAGAAAAGTCATAACCCGGCTCGTAACCACGAAGAATCGCAGCAACATCGCTTGTCTTTGAAGTAGCGAGAGGAAGTGAAGGCGGGGTGATGTCAGATCCAGAGAACCAAGAGTCATCACGAGCAAGCCCCGTGGCATCAGCATGAGCCAATACTTTTGTTCGAACCTTTGAATCAAGGAACTCTTGCTTCTGATCAATGAAATCTGGGTAGACGGTGAGGCGAGGAGTTAAATAGAAACCCTTGGCATCGCATTCGCTTGCGAGTGAGTCAACTGCTGGCCATGCTCGCTCTGGGTTCACATGGTCTGAAGTCACTGGAGAGATTCCGCCAAAGTCGTCAATACCGAAGGCCAGAAGTCGAGTTGGGTCATCGCTCAAATTAGGTGGTGCCTGCAAGTGGATGTCACCAGGCAGAATCAAACGAGCTGCGGCGATGGTCCAGTGAAACTCTTCGTCGCTCGCGGCTGGTTCATGTGCCATTGCAGTTCGTGGCTTAGGAAGGAAGTTCTGAACAATTACTTCTTGAATGTGGCCATATTCCTCATGGGCAAGTGCAATTGCTTCAAGAGTTGCGATCCGGTCTTCACGTGTTTCGCCAATACCAACGAGGAGTCCGGTGGTGAATGGAATATTCAATTGACCTGCGAAGCGCATTGTGTTTAGACGGCGCTGTGGATCCTTGTCAGGTGCAAGGCGGTGTGCGTCAAGTTCTGCGAGTGATTCCAGCATCATTCCTTGAGAAGCAGAAACTTCGCGAAGTTGTTCTAGCTCTGAGAAGTAGAGGGCGCCAGCGTTGGCGTGGGGAAGCAGTCCAGTTTCATCAAGCACTGCCTTCGCAGCTGCTGCAACGTAGTCAACAGTGGACTGGTATCCACGAGCAGCAAGCCACTTTGCCGCTTCGTCGTAGCGAAGCTCGGGGCGTTCACCAAGTGTGAAGAGGGCTTCTGTGCAACCAGCTGCTTTTCCAGCATTGGCTACTTCCAGAACTTCTTCAATTGACATGTACGGAGATGCAACGTGTGCTGGGGCCTGAGCAAACGTGCAATATCCACAACGATCACGACAAAGCTTGGTTAAAGGTATGAAGACCTTTGGAGAATAAGTGACGATCGACCCATGGCGCCGACGGGCCTTGGCAAATGCCTCAGATGCGAGAGAAGAGGCTGACTCATTTATGAGGTGCTGGTTGTTAAACCCTCGTGTAATAGTCATGCGAGCATCCTAGGACTAAAGAGCTAATAGCTGAGCCACTTCGCTCAGGTCATCAACGATTATTTGGGCTACATGACGGCCGCTGGTAATCATTGCCTTGAAGTCACTGATTGCCTGGGCCATGTGCAGATCTTGGAACGTCGACTCGGGCGTTGACCCTGGAATTGGCAAAGGCTTGGAGGTTGGTCGGATGACAATCTGGAGGGCCGCGATGTTTTTTGGACCGCCCTTATGGAGCTGGCCCGTTGAGTGCAAATACCTCGGTCCTAAGTTTGCAGTTGTAGTTCCATACTTTTTCTGAACACGTGATTGCAGGTCGCTTAGAGCCCCTGCAATGCTGAGAGGTCCATAGACCTGCAATGTTCGATAAGTCGCGGCATTGAAATCATGCTTCAAATCTTCCTCGTCAAATTCTGGAGGAGTCCATTCGATCTTGTTCTCGAGGAGCTCGAAAACTGAAGTCTTCACCGCGTCAACATTTGGCTGATTGAACGGATCGACACCAAGATGCCAGGCGAGAAGGGATGCAACCAAGTGATAGTGCATGATCTGAGATGGTTCATATTTTTTGGTGGTTGATTCGTAAATGGGTATGAAGCCGCGATCGTGCTTTCCAGTTGTTTCAGCAATCAACTGCTCAAGCCACATTGCACCACCAGATGTAACGGGATTGGCTGTGAGAGAAAAATTTCCGTGTCCGAAGTTCACGTCTGCAGCATGAATTGCCGCTTCCTCGAAAGCGTGACCAACAACATCAGCGTTCAAAAAAGATTCTGACAACTCACTGCGCAATGTTTCCGGAGTCCATCCGGCATACAGAGCTGGGACGAGACCAAACGGTGAGAGAGCTGAAAACCTTCCACCAGTATCAACGTCACCGTCGATCACAAGACAGCCAAGTTTTTCACCAACTGCAGCGAGTGCAGTTCCGGGGTCAGTGATGATGACGAGGTCTTCGGCGAGGAGTCCGCTTTCAAGTGCGTAGGACAGCAAACTCAATGTTTCGATTGTCGCGCCGGACTTCGATGCGGCAATAACTGTTGCATTTGAGAATTGCACGTCATTAATTGAATCCGGATTTGAAGTGTCTAGGACATGGAGCTTTGTAGCTTGTTTCGCTTCTGCGAAGAACAGACCAGGTCCTGACGAGCCACCGACACCAAGAAGGACAGTCATTTCATGGCGGCGAGGGAGCTTCTCTGCAATGTCATCAAGCCACTCTCCGAGATACATTTCGGGGTGACGTAACCATCCAAGTGAATTCTCTGCAGTCGAACCTTCAAAGAGCGAAGGATCTCCCTTCAGAACCCGCTGAATAATTTCCGAATTTGACATCAACTAGCCGTTTACTTTGTCGGCAACTGTTTTCAAAAGATCTGCGTAGGAGTCAATAAAGCTCTGCACTCCGTCGGCTTCAAGCTTGTCTGTCACAGCGCTAAGCGAGATGTCACTCGGAAGCTCATAGAGGAGTGAAGCTGCTTTGACAATGCTTGCAGCGTTCTGAAGCAGTGACGAAGAGAAGTTGCCATGATCTAGAACGCCTTCAAGTGTTGGATCCGGCATCGTGTTGACTGTCTCATTTGCTGCGATTGAGTCAACATAGAGAAGGTCGTAATACGTTGGATTCTTTGTTGCCGTTGATGCCCACAGTGGACGCTGCACCTGAGCACCATCAGCGATGAGAGCCTTGGCTCGTGAACCATTGATTCTCTCCAGATACAACGCATACGCAGCTGCAACTTGCGCATTGGCAGTTGTCCCACGCCGAGCGTCACCTTCAGGAAGTAGGGCATCAATTGCGGCATCAACACGAGAAACGAAGAAGGAGGCAACGCTTCCAATTGATGAGAGTTCGTGACCGTTTTTCTTGGCGAGCTCTAGGCCGTCCATCCAAGCATTGAGTACTTCTGAATAGCGTTCAACAGAGAAGATCAATGTGACGTTGACATTTATTCCAGCTCCAAGAACTTCTGTAATCGCTGGAAGACCTTCGTTGGTAGCTGGGATCTTGATCATTACGTTGCTTCGTCCAACTGCCTTGTTGAGCTTCAGCGCTGCAGCAATTGTTCCAGCAGTATCTCGAGCCAGACGAGGAGATACCTCTAGAGAAACAAAACCGTCACAGTAGCGATACTTCGTATCTTGAAAATCAGAAAATGACGCTTCGTGAACGCCCTTTAGGACGTCGCAAGCATCCCTGACATCGACCACAGCAAGCTCTTCGAACAGTTCTTCAACATCCTTGCCCTTCATTCCGTTTAGGAACTGGTCATAGGCGGAACTTGTTGCAAAAGCTTTAGCGAAAATTGCCGGGTTGGAGGTAACACCACGAACACCTTGTTCAACAAGACGAGCAAGTGTGCCGTCATTCAACCAGTCCCTGCGAATGTTGTCGATCCAAGGGCTCTGTCCGTAGTCGTTAAACAGTGAATTAAGTGTGGTCACTTTTTCTCTCCAAGAACTCTCTCGACGTGTGAGACAACTGTCTGTGCATTGATGTTGAAGTAATCAAACACGTACGAACCTGGTGCAGAGATTCCGAAGGTGTCAATACCAATCGCTTCATCTACATACTTAGACCAACCAAGAGTTGCCCCGGCTTCGAGTGAAACGGAGGGAATTGACCGACGAAGAACTGACTTCTTGTAGTCAGCAGACTGTTCTTCGAAACAGGTCCAACACGGCAATGCAACCACTCTGGTCGAAATGCCCTTGGCGAGCAGCTCCTCTTGAGCTTTAAGACAGTGCGAAACTTCAGATCCTGTAGCGACGAGCGTAAACACTGCATCATCACGTTCTCTCAGAACGTAGCCACCGTTACGAGCTCCAGCTGCTGAAGCGGCTGCATCGTCGCCACCAAGAACTGGCATGTCCTGGCGACTAAGGATGAGTGCCGTAACTACTGGCTTTTTGTCTGCAAGGTAGTGCTCGACAAGATTAAGAGTCTCATTCGCATCCGATGGACGCACAACGTGAATTGAAGGCATCACTCGAAGAGCCATCAAATGTTCAACCGGTTGGTGGGTAGGGCCATCTTCGCCAACACCAACAGAGTCATGAGTGAAGACGTACATAACTCCGGCATGGCTGAGTGCTGAGAGGCGAATTGCTGGACGAACGTAGTCACTGAATACGAAGAATGTCGAACCGAGTGGGCGTATTCCACCGTGGAGGGCTTGACCCACCATCACTGCGCCCATTGCGAACTCGCGAATTCCGTAATAGATCTGACGTCCACCTGGGTTGTCGTGCGACTGAGCCGATGATGCATTTAACAAAACTCCGGTGTTGTCCGTCAGGTCAGCCGAGCCAGCCGTTAGACCCTTGGTCTGTGGAGCAAAGACATCCATTGCTCGCTGCATTGCTTTTCTAGTGGCGACGTTGCTTCCACCTTCATACAGATCAGGTTTGGCAGTAAAGACACCAGCTCCATTTGTCTTCAACTGCTCGAGGAAGGCAATACCTTTTTCGCCACTGGCAGCGATGCGTGCATCCCAAGCTGCACGAAGTGAGCGATTTGCTTCAAGAGACTCAACCATTTGTGAAGGAAGCTCTGAATCAAGATGAAAAGCAGCGTCTGGAACGCCAAGAAGAGCCTTCGCTTCGCTAATTACTTCTGCGCTAAAAATTGAACCGTGCGCATCGCGCTTGTCCATCATTGCGGGCGATGGGTATCCAATGTGAGAGCGAACAACAATCAGTGTTGGTCGAGACGTTTCAGCAATCGCAGCACGAGTTGCAGCTTCAAGAGCGTCCAGATCGTTAGCTTTCTCGCCAACGTTGATGACATGCCATCCGTATGAAGCAAACCTTGCTGGAGCATCGTCACGCATTGCAATTTCAGTTGGTCCGTCAATCGTGATGTGATTGTCATCGTAAAAAACTGTCAACTTGTCAAGGCCCAGCGAACCAGCGAGTGATGCAGCTTCGTGACTGATACCTTCTTCGAGGCATCCGTCACCCGCAATAACCCAGGTTCGATGATCGACGAAATCTGTTCCATGGTCAGCAGCAAGTATTCGTTCTGCAATTGCCATTCCCACGCCATTAGCAATGCCCTGACCGAGAGGACCGGTAGTTACTTCGACAGTGTCAGTAACGCCATTTTCTGGGTGGCCGGGGGTACGAGAGTGCGGCTGGCGGAAAGCCTTGAGATCTTCAATTTGAACGTCGTAGCCAAAGGCATGTGCGAGACCGTACTGCAGCATTGATGCGTGACCGCACGACAAGATAAATCGGTCTCGGTCACTCCACTTTGCATCGGTGGGGTCGTGTTTAAGAATTCGAGAGAACAGCATCACTCCGAGAGGGGCGAGTGCCATGGCGGTGCCACTGTGTCCTGATTTCGCTGCAGCGGGGGCGTCCATTGCCAAGGCTGCAATTTCTCTTATTGCACGACCTTCGAGTTCGGTTGCACCCTTAAATAATTCGTCAGTCATGCACTAGACAGTAGTGAATTTGGGCCTTCAGATTTGGGAGCCCTAACGGGTAGCCTTGTGTCATGGCCCTACAAATTCCACCTAATTGCGACCTGACGCTCGGACTTACCTGCGTTGACAAGAGCGTCCCTGGTCAGACAGTGTGGACAATGAAGGTTGACGAACGCTTTCTAAACCCTGCAGGGATTGTCCAGGGTGGTTTTATCGCCGCAATGCTCGACTCAGCGATGGGTGCGAGTGCCGTCACCGGGGCGGGGAAGAAGAACATCTCAGTTGCCAATACTGAAATGAAGGTGTCCTTTATGCGTCCGGCCAAGCTTGGATCAACACTGACCTGCACAGCACAAGTACTCAAGCCAGGAAGTGTCATTTCGTTTCTTGAAGCAAAGGTCACCGATGAATCAGGTCTTTTGATCGCTACTGCTAGTTCTTCCTATCTAATTAAAGAACGCTCTGAGTAGGATTAGTTAATGGAAAAGTCATCCTGGCGCAAGCTTCTTCGAGGAGCATCTCTTCAAAAAGACATTGAAGACATCAAAGATCTCGCCGTTCGCTACATCAAAGAAGAAACCGTAAAGCCAATCAAAGAGCTTGGTCGCTACATGATCTTTGGGGCAATCGGCAGCATCTTCGTTGGAACTGGAACAGCGCTTCTCCTCTTTGGGCTTCTTAGATTTCTCCAAACTCAGTTCCCAGTACTAAACGGAACACTTTCTTGGATCCCGTATCTAGTTGTTGCAGCCGCCAGTGCAATTGTTCTCGCACTCACTGCATGGAGAATCTCCAGTGGCGTTGCCAAGCGTCGACTTGAGAAATAAGTATGCGCGACAAATCAGAAACTCGTTTGGAATTAGAACGTTCAGTTCGTTCACTGTTGCCAGAAGATGTCTCCCTTGGTGAGAAAGCCGACGGAGAGACTCCCAACATCGCCGCAATCGGCCTTGGTGGACTTTTCACTGGCTACCTTTGGGGATTTCTTAGAGGGCGTAAATCGGGCAAGGCTCGGCGTTGATTCTTAAAAGATTATTTCGAGTACTTCTTGCTTCGTCCTTTGGTCGAGCTTGGGCACAGAAGTCACCAAAGTGGCTAAGCGTCGTCGCAGGAATTTTGTTGTTCAGATTCATTGATAAGCGCGCTGCAACTTCTGGTGCTCAAAAGAAAAAGGGAAAGCACGCATGAGTAAGGCAATTCTTCAGGCAGGCGAGCGCGTGATGCTCATTGACGCGAAAGATCGTCAGTATCTAATCACGCTGAAGCCAGACGCTGCGTTTCACACCCACGCCGGCATCATTCAACACAATGACGTAATTGGTGCCGTCGAGGGTTCACTCATCAAAGGCAACACTGAGCGAAGTTTCCTGGTGGTTCGCCCAACACTTTCTGAAGTTATCTTGAAGATGCCGCGCGGAGCTCAAGTTATCTATCCAAAAGACCTCGGAACAATTCTCATGCAGGCTGACATTGGACCCGGAATGCGCGTACTAGAAGCTGGTGTTGGCTCAGGTGCGCTGTCAATGACTCTTCTACGAGCCGGTGCTTTGATCACGGGATATGAAATCAGAGAAGACTTCGCTGAGCACGCGAAGAAAACTGTACGTGAGTATCTCGGTGAAGATGTTCACTATGACATTCACATACGTGACGTCACACTTGGCATCGATGAAGTAGACCTCGACCGCATCATTCTCGACATGCCCGAGCCGTCACTGGTTGTCGAACACGCAGAAAAGGCGCTTCGTCCAGGTGGAATTTTGCTGGCGTATCTTCCAACGATCAATCAGACGCAACTATTTCGCGAAACGCTCCGCAAATATCAATTTGGACTTGAAGAAACAGTCGAAATTTTCCGACGCACATGGCACATCGATGGAAGATCAGTTCGTCCAGATCACAGGATGGTTGGACACACAGGATTTCTTACTTCAGCACGCCGACTCGTAGGTCGACCACAAAAGGACTAGTCCTTTTCAATAAAGATGCATTCGCCAGGGCACTCTTCTGAGGCCTCAACAACTGCTTCTTCAAACTCTGCCGGAACAACAGCAAGCCCTTCGGCGCCACCGGGTGAGTCCTTCACTTGACCGTCTTGCTTAACGTAGGCCAGGCCATCGTCAAGGAGTGTGAAGACAGATGGGCAGATCTCTTCGCAGAGTCCGTCTCCTGTGCACAGATCTTGGTCGATCCAAACCTTCATTGCATGCCTCCGTGGCCTAAGTGATTCATTTACTTTAGCGGGAACTTCTGGGCCTCAATAACTTTGAAACCGGTCAAAAGTTCCCCTAGGGTAAAGAAATGGACCGCCACGATGAGATTCAGCCCGAAAACAATGAAGACCAGATTGTCGTCTTAGGCGCACAAGACTTCGTGCTCAACAACATCGAACAAGCCAATCACCGTATTGAGGTTCTTGAAGAGCAGCTTCTTGAAGCGAGAGGCCAGCTATCTCAAACTCGTTCGAACAACGAGAAGTTGACAATGACAATTCAACAAACTCGCGACCAGATTGCCATCTTGCGAGAAGAGGTTGAGAAGTTAACAATGCCGCCTGCGGTGTACGGAACATTCATTGCATTTAATGACGACAACACCGTAGACATCTACGCGCAGGGAAGAAAGATGCGCGTTTCAATTCTTCCGGGAATTACACCAAGTGATGTGAGACGTGGCGATGAAGTCATCCTTAACGAGTCATTCTCCGTAATTGCCGTTCGCGAATCTGACGGACAGGGTGAAGTTGTCACAGTGAAAGACGTTCTCGACGAACGTCGTGTGCTTGTTTATGGCAGAGCTGACGAAGAGCGTGTCGTTGAAATTGCAGAATCACTCAAAGAAACAAAGTTGCGTGCTGGCGATGCGTTGCTTTTTGACACCAGGTCAAACCTCTTGGTGGAAAAAATCGCTCGACCAGAGTCTGAAGAGCTTGTTCTTGAAGAGGTTCCAGACATCTCGTATGAGGACATTGGAGGACTTGACGCGCAAATTGAGTTAATTACTGACGCTGTTGAACTTCCTTATCTGCACCGAGCCCTATTCCAGGACTACGAGCTACCTGCACCAAAGGGAATCCTTCTCTATGGCCCTCCGGGATGTGGAAAGACTCTCATTGCCAAGGCCGTTGCCAATTCGCTATCAAAGAAAGTTGCCGAGCTCTCGGGAAACAAAAACGTTCGTTCGTACTTTCTGAACATCAAGGGACCTGAACTTCTGAACAAGTACGTTGGCGAGACAGAGCGCCAAATTCGACTGGTATTCCAGCGTGCACGAGAAAAGGCCGAAGAGGGAACACCAGTCATCATCTTCTTTGACGAAATGGACTCACTCTTTAGAACCAGAGGAACTGGAATTTCTTCAGACATGGAAAGCACCATTGTTCCCCAGTTGCTCGCTGAAATCGACGGTGTTGAATCACTCCGTGACGTCATCGTTATTGGAGCCACCAACAGAGAAGACCTCATTGACCCTGCGATTCTTCGCCCGGGTCGACTCGACGTCAAGATCAAGATCGAAAGACCAAACGAAGAAGCTGCTGCTCAAATATTTCATCGCTACCTGCACTCAGATCTCCCGATTGATGATGCAATCATCCAAGAACTTGGTGGCGGAGACCGCGATAAGGCAGTGCGTCTCATGATTGAGCAAACAGTCGAGAACATGTACTTGATAGACGACACCAACAGATTCCTTGAAGTCACCTATCAAGGTGGCGACAAAGAAATTCTGTACTTCAAAGACTTTGCAAGCGGAGCCATGATTGAAAACGTTGTGCGACGCGCCAAGAAACTCGCTGTGAAGCGTGAGATTGCCTCGAAGGGCAAAGGTGTACGCACCGAAGACCTCTTGGAATCAATTCGCCAAGAATTCCGCGAGAATGAGGATCTTCCGAACACAACAAATCCTGACGATTGGGCTCGCATCTCTGGGAAGAAGGGTGAGCGAATTATCTTCATTCGCACGCTCATCAATCGTGAGGAAACAGACGTCAAGGGTGGTCGCTCAATCCAGCACGTCGGTACCGGCCAGTACCTCTAAATCATGCAGGTTCCAAAAGTTCTCGGTATTGAGACTGAGTACGGCATCGCTGGTGGTCCTGAGCAAGATCCAATCCTGGCTTCCAGCATCATTGTTAATGCGTACGCCCTAGAGGGAAGAACTCGTATCAACTGGGACTTCGATAGTGAAAGTCCAAGCTCCGACTCAAGAGGTGTTTTAAATTTCACATCCTTCGCCCCAATCGTTGAGACGCATCTCGCCAATACCGTTCTTACGAATGGTGCGCGACTCTACGTCGATCATGCACACCCTGAGTACTCGTCACCAGAATGTCGAACGCCACTCGAAGCAACGCTGTTTGACGTAGCGGGTGAAGAAGTCATGCTTCGAGCAATGAATGTTTCTAATCAGTCTCTCGATCCGTCGATGCGCATGACACTGTATAAAAACAATTGCGACGGCAAGGGCAATTCATACGGAACACATGAGAACTACCTACTGAGCAGGAACCTGGAATTCAAAGAAGTGGTAGCTGCAGTCGTTCCACACTTCGTCTCCAGGCAAATCATCTTCGGCGCCGGCAAGGTTGGGGCTGAGACTGAAGATGGCCTCGAAGTCAATCCCTCCTTTCAAATAAGTCAGCGTGCTGAGTTCTTCGAAGAAGTTGTCGGCCTCGAGACAACGCTCAAGCGCCCGATCGTTAACACCCGAGATGAACCACATAGCGATGCGGAGCGCTACCGGAGACTGCACGTCATTATTGGCGACGCCAATATGAGTCAAGTGGCAACATTTGTAAAGCTCGGTTCAACTTCACTACTGCTCTCACTGTTAGAAGCCGAGGGGGCCAGAGTCTTTCCAAGCATGCCAGTGCATCCAGTACAAAGCGTTCGATCATTCGCAATAGACACTTCGCTGACACATGCAGTGCTCTGCGAGGACGGTAAGAAAAGAACCGCCTGGGATTTCCAAGATGAGTTGTGGAATCTTGCTGATTCATTTGTGCAGAGGACCGGCGCACCAGATGTTGCTAGCGAAGATGAAGTATCTCTGATTATGAAACAGTGGCGAGAGATGCTCGATGGCGTCAGAGATAATCCTGCTTCGGTTGCAGACCGTGTTGACTGGGTTGCCAAACTTCGAATCATTGAAGGACTGAAGGATCGATACAACCTTCTTGATAACGACGCCAAGCTGCGAGCTGTTGATTTGCAATATCACGATTTACGCAAAGATAAGTCCCTAGCTAAGAGAGTCGGACTGGTGGAACTGTTCACATCTGCGCAAGTTAGTGAAGCCGTTCACAACCCACCAAAGACGACCAGGGCCTATTTCCGCGGGCAATGCGTCGCTCGCTTTCCAGAGCAAATTGTGGCTGCTAACTGGGATTCACTGGTCTTTGACCTGGGTGAAGGACCACTTCAGAGGGTTCCAATGCTTGATCCTTTGAGAGGTACAGCAGAGCTCACTCAAGACTTGCTAGAAAAGAATCCAACAGCAAGTGCACTCCTTAAGGCAATGAACGGGTAGAAAAGAACTATGAGCGAACAAGAACGAATCCAAAAACAAAAGACCGAGCGAGCCAGCACCGAACAAGCCGTAGTAAACGTCGACACCACCAAGAGTGACCAGTTGAAGAACGACATTGATGACCTTCTCGACGAAATTGATGAAGTCCTAGAAGAGAACGCTGAGGAGTTCGTTCGTAATTACGTTCAAAAGGGCGGGGAGTAGTAATGGGTCTTCCGCTGTTTAGTGCGCAGGACGATCCAGGTCCCGACTTCTATCGATTCGCGAAAACCACGGGGCTCAGTGCTCCACAGTCTTCTGAGGCAATAGATCTTCCACACGCAACCACTGTTATTGCCGTTCGTTACATCGGTGGAGTTGTCATGGTGGGAGACCGCCAAGCAACTGGTCACTACATTGCGAGTCGAGACATCAGAAAGATTGAAGCGGCAGATCGTTTCACAGCAATTGCAATCTCTGGCTCGGCGGCACGCGGCATTGAGTTCATCAAGCTTGCGCAACTTTCGTTCGAGCACTACGAGAAGATGACCGATACATCACTCAGTCTTGAAGGTAAAGCGAACTACCTCTCGCCAATTATTCAGAACAACAACCTCACAACTCCTCTCACCGTCATGCCGTTGCTCGCAGGATGGGATACCAGTCACAAAGTAGGACGCATCTTTGAGTTCGACGGAGCTGGTGGTTGTTACGAGAGGTCCGACTTTGCGACAATTGGATCGGGTTCTCCATTCGCAGAGAGCGCACTGCGCCTTGGATTCAGAAGCGACCTAGACCTTGAAGCTGCCCTTGAACTCGGTGCACTTGCTCTTTACGAAGCGGGCGACAACGACCCAAGCACTGGTGGGCCTGATTTCGTACGCGGGCTGTTTCCAATGATGGTGATCATCAATGAGGACGGCTTCCAAGAAGTAGCGGTTGATACAGTTGCTGCTCGTTTCAAAACCATTAATGACCGTCGAACTACTTCAGGTGGCATAGCTGGAGGAACACTTCGATGAGTAATTACTTCTACGTCAATCCAGAGCAGTTAACGAAAGACCGTGCTGAGTTTGCCCAAAAGGGAATTGCCAGAGGTCGTTCAATTGTTGCGGCGATATACGAAACCGGCGTCGTTATGGTTGCTGAGAATCCTTCGGCGTCACTTAACAAGATTTCCGAAGTGTATGACCGCCTGGCTTTCGCTGGAGTTGGCAAATACAACGAATTCGACCGCTTGAAAGAGGCCGGTATCCGCTGGGCCGATGGAACTGGATACACCTACTCACGTGAGGATGTCGATGCACGAGCACTCGCAAACTACTTTGCGCAGTATCTCGGTCAAGTCTTTTCTGAAGGTCAAAAACCCCTCGAGGTTGAGGTTCTGGTTGCCCAACTAGGCAACAACATTCGTCCAACCAAGTTGTACCGAGTCGGCTACGAAGGAACCATCACTGATGAGCCGATGTTTGCAGTGCTTGGTGGTGACGCCGAGACCATCAAGGGTCGATTTGCAGCCAGCGAAACTGAACTGAAACCACTGTCTCAAACACTGAAGGACTGCGTCAGTGCAATTTCTGGCCCTGAGCGAACAATTCCAGTATCAGACCTAGAAGCGTGCATTCTTGAAGATCGTGGTGCGCGTCGAACCTTTATACGACTTAATGATGAACAAGTGAGCGAACTCCTCAGCTAATAGAACAGCGAGAGAGGACACCGCATGCTTCGACGAATCTATGGAATTGAAACTGAGTTCGGTGTCACTTTCACGCTTCGTGGCCAGCGACGACTCAGCCCTGATGAAGTATCGAGATTCCTGTTTAGAAAAGTCGTGGCATGGGGGAGATCTTCCAACGTCTTTCTTGAGAACGGAAGTCGTCTTTACCTAGACGTCGGATCGCACCCGGAGTTTGCCAGTGCCGAGTGTGATTCACTTCACGATGTTGTTGCCCAAGATAAAGCGGGAGAAATGATTCTCCGAGAGCTTGTCGACTATGCCCAGCAACAACTCGACGACGAAGGCATCCGTGGAGAGATCTTTCTTTTTAAAAACAACACAGATTCCACGGGTAACTCCTATGGATGTCACGAGAACTACTGCATTGAAAGAATCGAAGATCTAACTCGCCTCGAACAGGTTTTTATTCCGTATTTGATTAGCCGTCAAATCTTCACTGGCGCTGGCAAAGTTGTCACCAACGCCAAGGGCTCGAGGTACTCAATGAGTCAGCGGGCCGAGCATATCTGGGAAGCAATTTCTTCTGCGACCACCAGAAGTCGTCCAATAATCAACACTAGGGATGAGCCCCATGCAGATGCGGAGCGTTTTCGTCGACTTCACGTGATTGTTGGCGACTCCAACATGAGTGAGTTCGCTACGTATCTAAAGGTTGGAACTGCAGCTGTCGTGCTCGCGATGATTGAAGATAAGCAGACGGTGCTTCGTGATTACAACATGGCTTCTCCAATCAACGCCCTGAGAGACATCTCCTATGACCTATGGAGCAAAGAGCCAGTGAAGCTGGTTAATGGTCGAGACATGACGGCACTCGAGATCCAAGAAGATCTTTGCGAGCGAGCAGAGGCTTTCGTACAGAGCCATGATGAACTTCCGGAAGATCAAAAGTACGCTGTTCAACTTTGGCGTGAAGTGATTGAGCAATATCGAAGCGACCCAATGCAGTTGAGTGACCGTGTTGACTGGATTGCGAAGCTTCAAATCATCGAGCGCGAGCAAGAACGTTCGCTCATCCAGCTCGATGATCCCAAGATTGCTCTGATTGATCTTCTCTATCACGACACGAATGTTGAAAAAGGCCTGTACTACCGCCGCCAGGCCAGAGATCACTTCACACGCATGGTGAGCGATGACGACATCAAAGCTGCCACAACGACACCACCAGCGACAACGCGTGCTCACATGAGAGGAACGTTCATTAAAGCTGCAAAAGAGTGGCGTCGTGACTACACGGTTGACTGGGTTCATTTGAAGTTAAATGACGAGATGCAGAGAACAGTGCTTTTGAAGGATCCCTTCAAGAGCACTGACGATCGGTTCAGGAAACTGATTTCCTCACTGGAGCGTCACGACTAACCTTGTCATGTGACTGACGAGGACAACTCAAACAAAGAAGTCGACATCAACGATTTCGACTGGTCACCTTACGTTTCGTCCTTCGCTGATGAATACACCGGTATGGGCTTCATGCAGTCTGAAGAAGACCTCAAACGCCAGAAGAGGGCTAGAGGGAGACGCCGGAGACGAAGGGCCGGCATCGAATGGATCGTAATTATTTCAATTGCGCTTCTCGTTTCCGCTTTTGCTCGTGTGTTCATTTTCCAGACCTATTACATTCCTTCAGCATCAATGGAGCCAACTCTCCTCATTGGAGATCGCATCATCGTTGACAAACTGAGCGTGAGTCTCGGAACTGTAAATACGGGCGACATAATCGTTTTTAAGGCGCCAGCGACCGTTGCAACGGAGTGTGGTGATGCGGTTTCTGATCTTGTCAAGCGAGTTGTGGCTGTGCCCGGGGACAAGGTGTCTTCAAAAGGAGACACCATTCTTGTGAACGGAGTTGCCTTAAAAGAAAACTGGCCGCACAATGAGCCACTCGGGGCACGCGTTATCGAAAAGCAAGTCGTGCCAGCAAATTCATATTTTGTGATTGGTGATAACCACCCGAACTCTTGTGACAGCCGCTACTGGGGCTATGTGCCGCGTGCAAACATAATTGGCAAAGTATTTGTAAGAATTTGGCCATTTTCACGTCTCCACTGGTTCTAGGAGATGGGCGAGCCCATCGCCCTACAATGGCTAGGTGTTCGATTTAAGCCCAATCAAAATCATTGTCATTATTGCTGTGGCACTTCTATTGCTGGGGCCGGACAAACTACCTGAAGTAGCTGCAAAGCTCGGCTCTGCTTGGTCGTCACTCAAAAACATCCAGCGAAAGATTGAATCCGAAGTTAGAGAAGTTGTGCCCGACCTTCCTAGCGCCGGCGACATCGCACGAATCGCAAGAAACCCTGTGAACATGCTCAACAAGCTTGCTGAACAGTCTGACGAAAAAGAAATTACAGCAAAAATTGTCGCTGACCTAGAGGCAAAACAAGCCGCAGGAGAAGAAGTTGCTCCACTCGTTGAAGCTCTGCCAATCGTTCCGACAGACCTAGCACCAGCTCCTGACACGACGCTTGTTGAAAATACTCCGCAAACTAACGATCCGTCGATGAACTAAGTATGGGACGTTTTAGTAAAGCCGCAACAGGAATGTCTCTAGCCGAGCACTTGGCCGAGATGCGTCATCGCTTTTTCGTGGTGACAATTAGTGTCTTCGTTTTCGGTGTTGTTTCTTTCCTCTTGTATGCACCAATTCTTAAGTGGTTGCAACATCCTTACTGTTCTGTGAGCATTAGCAATTGCAAGTTTCTGATCACGAATCCATTGGATGGATTATCTCTTCGTATCAAAATCTCTGTTTACGGTGGAATGATCTTCTCTCTACCAGTTATCTTTTGGCAGGCTTGGCGTTTTATTAACCCTGGATTAAAGAAGAATGAAAAGAAGTACATAATTCCATTCGTAATCGCTGCCGTTATTTTCTTCGTAATTGGAATGGTTGTTGCGTATCTCAGTTTCGGTCACGCTCTTGCATTCCTCCAAGCGGTTGGTGGAAACACCTTGATCACGCAGTACAACCCGAATCAGTACCTATCGCTGATCACGCTGATGTTGTTCGCATTCGGACTCACATTCGAGTTTCCAGTGGTTCTGGTTGCACTCCAGCTGGCGGGTGCTGTTACACCTAAAACACTTATTCACAACTGGCGTTATGCCTGCATTGGCATCACCATTGCCTCAGCTGTATTCACTCCTAGCGGAGACCCTCTCTCGATGTGCGCTCTAGCTGTTCCACTGGTTGTTTTCTACTTTGGTTCAATAGGTGTTGGAAAACTATTTAGAAAATGAGCACCGGCGATTACCGGAGCAGGTTCATCGATGGACTTGGCTTTGGACCAGACCACTTTCAACTGAACGCGATCGAAGCGATTGACCAGAACGTCAATGTCCTCGTTAGTGCGCCAACTGGTGCTGGAAAGACCCTGATTGCTAACTACGCAATTGGGAAAGTTCTCGAAAAAGGCGAACGTGCCTTCTACACAACACCACTTAAGGCTCTCTCGAACCAGAAGTTTCACGAGCTCTCCAAGCTCTTCGGAAAAGACCGCGTAGGACTCCTTACTGGCGACACCTCGATCAACCGCAATGCCGACATTATTGTCATGACCACAGAAGTCCTTAGAAACATGTTGCTCACTGAGTCGACGCAGATCATGACCCTTGGCCTGGTGGTACTCGATGAAGTTCACTACCTACAAGACCAGTTCCGTGGAGGAGTTTGGGAGGAAGTAATTATCCTGACCCCGCAACCCGTTCGTTTCGTCGCCCTGTCTGCCACAATCGGCAACGCAGCTTTCGTAGGCGAGTGGTTTGAATCGGTTAGAGGACCAACCTCAGTGATCATCGAAAAGACCCGACCAATTGAGCTCCACAATCACTTCGCGATTGTTCGCCGTGGTCAGCCCTATGCCGAGATCTCGGATCTTCTCAACGAAGGCAAGCTCTCTGACGAGGCGAAAAAAGTTGACAACATGATGAAGAACACTCGTCGCTTTCGACCAGGGCCTAAGTGGAAGGGTCCAAAATCATCGGCACCGCCGCCACCATTCAGAGCTCCACGCCGCAGTGAGTTACTTCAGACTCTTGAACTCGAAGGTTTGCTTCCGGTGATTGTGTTCATTTTCTCCAGAGCTGCCTGTGACGATGCGGTTAGTCAAATCAGACGCGATGGGCTCTTATTTACGACACCAGATCAACGCCGTGAAATAGAAGACATCGCTCGAGCACGACTCTTGAATTTCAGTGAAGACGACCTAAAGGCACTCGACTACGACGAGTTTGTCGACTGTCTTCGACGAGGCATAAGCGCTCACCACGCAGGTATGGTTCCAGCATTCCGAGAAATCGTTGAAAAGTGCTTCGAAGAAGGACTTCTCGCCGTCGTGTTCGCTACTGAAACACTGGCGCTCGGCGTGAACATGCCAGCACGCTCAGTTGCTCTCGAAAGATTCACTAAGTACTCAGACTCGGGTCGCAAATTCCTCACCAGTGGAGAGTTCTCTCAGATGACTGGACGAGCAGGAAGACGTGGACTCGACGACGAAGGACACGCAATTGTGTGCTTCACCAACGAGGTTGAGTTTCATGACGTTGGAAGGGTTGCACTTGCTCCGCCTTCAGATCTTCACTCTTCATTCAGACCCACGTACAACTTCACGGCAAACCTCATCAATCACTTTGAGTTCGAAACCGCTCTAGAAGTCGTGCAGTGTTCGTACGCTCAGTTCGAAACCGATCGCCGAGCAACGCCGTCCAAGAGGCCACTGGGCGACCAGATGGTTGCACGACACAAGGTGCTGGAAGAGCTTGGCTATACCGATGGCTGGAAACTCAATGCTCAAGGACAATTGCTGCGTTCGATCTATCACGAGTGCGACCTTCTCATTGCCGAGTCAATTACGAGTGGAGTCTTTGAAGACTTAGAGCCGGCTCAACTCGCCGGACTTCTTTCTTGCTTCGTGTTTGAGTCGAAGCGTTCAACCAGGGCACCTCACGCCGGTAAGAACGTAACAACTAAGAAGAAAAACATTAATGACCGCCTTGGCAGCGAACGCCGAGCCAACATAACTGACCGACTCCACGAAATTCAGACAACGAATGCACTGATCAGAGAAGTGGAGGAGCGTTACAAGGTTCCTCACACCAAGGAGCCAGACGGCAAGTTTGCGACGACGATCACAGCGTGGGCGAGAGGTTCATCACTCAGCGTTGTACTTGACCTTGCCGACGCCGAAATTGGTCAAACTTCACCTGGTGACTTCGTCAGAAACGCCAAGCAGGTAGCTGATCTTTGCGAGCAGTTGGCCCGCATGAGCAACCTCACGGCAGTGGCTGATGTGGCCGCCGAAGCCCGTGATTATGTGCTCAGAAGCGTTGTTGCCGGCGCTTCTAGCGTCCACCCTTAAGGGGACTTTGCGCTCTAATCTTTTCTATCCATGCACTCTTATGCCGTTGAGGAATTCACAGAAGAAGAAGCCACAATCCTTCGTCGGTATTTCACGAATCTTGAGTCTCCGGTCTTTGCTCTTGTAAACCTCCCAGAGGTTGTTAAAGGTGCCTTATTCGCTCGTTATTCACGCAGTACAAAGAGTCTTCGTAGATTATTCCTCGACGAGTTCATTGGCGATTTAGACCTCACCGGCGACATTGGCATTGATGCCACCATTGGACTTGATAAGGCTGAAAGTCTTTACGAGAAGATCTTCTTTGAATACGGTGACGACTCTGTTGCACAACTTGGTGGAGTTCACCTCGCATGCGAGCAAGCAAGCAATGTTTTGACGAAGGTTCTTGAATGGGGACGGCTCATGAGCTACCTCGAACAATCGACCCGTTACCTCGGTTATGACAAGCGTCTCAGCAACGGTCATTACCGTTACTACCGCGACCACGATGTCACCATGTCGTCCTTTGGGGCTCGCTACGTAGGTGAGATGGACCGAATGTTCGACACCTACGCCGAATTGCTCCCACAGCTGGTTGAGTTTCTAACTAAAAAATTCCCAAAGACTGCAGAAGACACCGACTTTGTTTACCGACAAGCAATTCGTGCAAAAGCACTTGACGCTGTTCGAGGACTTCTTCCAGCGTCAGCTATTTCAAACCTCGGAATCTACGCATCAGGACAGGCATACGAATCGCTACTACTTCGAATGAGAGCTCATCCGCTTCCAGAAGTTCGTGACTACTCAAAGCTCATGATGGATGAACTCGTAAAGGTAATTCCTTCATTCCTGAAGAGAGTGAACATTGCAGAACGTGGAGTTGCCTGGACGACCTACTTGGCAGAAACCAAGGGTGCAACCAAAGATCTCATTGCTTCTATGTGGAATGACATCGAAGCAGAACCAGGCGAACATGTTCGTCTTGCTGCTTACGACAAGGATGGCGAATCAAAGATTCTGGAAGCAATCGTCTTCGCGAACTCGACAATGTCCCAAGAAGAAGCATCTAAGCGCGTTGGTACAATGAATTCTGGCGATCGCTCAAAATTGATCGCAACCTACGTAGGTGATCGCAAGAACCGTCGTCACCGCCCAGGTCGTGCCTTCGAGTCAACGATGTACCGATTCGAGCTAGTTACTGACTACGGCGCCTTCAGAGATCTCCAGCGTCACCGACTGCTCACCATTGAATGGCAACCCCTCACGGTTGAGCTCGGTTTCGATGTTCCAGACATAATTGAGGAAGCGGGGCTCACAGAACCCTTTGTAGCGTCCCTAGAACGCTCAGCAAGCCTCTACTACGACATGCGAGAGCAGTTCCCGGAACAAGCGCAGTACTGCGTCGCATTGGCTTTCAGAATCAGATACGTCATGGAAATGAACGCCAGAGAAGCAATGCACCTCATTGAGCTTCGCTCCGGACCCCAGGGTCACCCGAGCTACCGCAGAGTTGCTCACGAGATGGCAAGGCTCATTCGTGAAGAGGCGGGACACGCTGCAATTGCAGACTCAATGAGTTACGTAGATTTCTCTGATACTGACCTAGAACGGCTTGAAGCAGAGCGAAATGCAGAAAGAAAACGCTCAAATTCCTAAAAAATCCAAGTATTAGGGATTTTTAAGCGAATTGACATGTAATCAGCACTTTTACGACCTACACTGCCAACGCTACAAATAAAGAGTAATAAAGGGAATTTATGTCCGATGACGGAGAAGATGAAGTATTCGACGAAGGCGAACTAGCCGACGGTTTCGAAGAAGAAATCATCGAAGAAGGTGCTGAAATCGAGGACGGCGATGTCCTTGCAGTCGACGAAGACTCAGACGAAGAAGACGAAGCTGTAATCGAAGAGGAGAGTGCGGTTCCGGCTGTCCCTGAGGAAATTGAAGATGTCGCTGACGAAGCAGATGTCGAACTAGCTCTTGACGAAGTTCTCGCTGAAACCATTCGCCGAGACACCACACCTGAAGACGACGACGAGGCACCAACCGCTGAGGTTGATCCGACGCTGGACCCGAGTGAAATCCTGCTTCCAAAGCAAGATGACGAATTCCGCTGCAAGTCATGTCGACTTCTGAAGAAGATGTCTCAGTTGGCTGACAAGCAGAAGACTCTTTGCCGCGACTGCGTCTGATCGAGATTGCATGTCGGTCGCTCTGAGTTCAACCGTGACTCCAGAGATTGAAACACTTTGGAGCGAATGCCTCGAGGGCATCGAAGACGCCAGGGGTGCTGTCGAGCTCATGGCTCAAATTGGCAACGGACTAAGTAGTAGCGAACTGCTCAAGCTCAGCGTTGCTAGTGGTGAACTATGGCTCGAAGAATCTGGAGCTGGTTTTGCGCTTTGTCGTGATTCGGTGATTCTTGGAATCTACGTTCGACCAGCTAATCGCAGAAACGGAATTGCAAAGCAGATGATTACTGAGATGATCAGTCGCGCTGGAGCTGTTGATGGCTTCGCACTTCCAGGAGATAGGGCGACTAAGTCGCTCTACGAATCGATTGGCTGGAAAGCTCGTTTACTTACGATGCGCGGCGATTAGCCGGACGTCGTGGCGCGCGTGATGGCGGTGGTGGTGGAGGAACAGGCATTCCGAGAAGCTTCGCTAGCTCAGGAATAGCACCAGCGTTCTTAATCGCCAGAGCCTTGCTCATCTCGTTTGCTGGAATTCCAACTGGCTTGATGTTGCGACGAATTGAAGTGTCAACGGCAAGCGTCACGATTTCATTCCATGCGGCTGGGTCAAGTTCAGCAGTAAGGGCTTCAGAAGTCATGGTGACAACCTTCGCGGCCATTTCCGCCGTAACGCGAGTTGACATGTCTGGTGGGCGAGCAACCAAGCGAAGTGTCTCAGCAACATTCTTGGAGTTAAGAGCAGTTTCTAGCTTTTCGTTCCAAACAGTGCGAAGGTGATCGACTTTTGAAGTGAGAGCAGTCTGAAGTTCCTTCAACTGCAGGCGACCTTCGTCATCAAGTGAAACAGTCTTTGCTGAAGTAACAACGGCACGAAGGTCACGAAGACGTAGTTCACGCCCTGCTCCAATAGCGCCAGCTGCTTTGTCCTTCCAGAGAGCAAGGTTTGTCTTGCCAAGAAGTTCTTCTGCAATGCGGTCAATAGTCTCAGGATCAATTGTTGGGCGTCCCTGCGCTGTGGCGTTCTTGTTCTGTTCTGCAACAGCAGACCTCACGGCAGGCATTCCACCACGAAGCAATTGCTCAGCAACTGGAAGTTGCTCAGGTGAAAGGGTCGCTAGAAGTGCGTTTCGATAAATAGTTGTAATCGGGGCTTCAACAGGTCCACCGGTGCGAGCACCAGATGGGCGAGCTGGACGAGCAGAGCGAGCTGGTCGCTCTGTACGCGGTCCGCGCTCAGACTTTTCACCAGTTGGTGCGCCACCGCGGTCTTTTGAACCAGGACGGCTTGAAGAGCGCTTCGAATCCTTGCGGTCACCTTCACGACGTTCACCGTCACGACGTCCTCCGCGACCTTTCGGTGCGTAGGTAACAACAACGTCAGGACCGGTATTTTCTTTAGCGATTATTTCAAGACGTTCTTTGCGTGGGTCGAGTGGGGAAGCAGTCTTAGGAGGAAGCACGGCAATAACTTCAATGCCGTCCATGTAATTTTCCACGTCGGCACGGTAGACGTTGCCTACAACGGCGCCACCTTGAACCAAAGCTGCGCTGAGCGTGCCCTTAGGGAGTTTTGCCCCAGCAGCACGCCATGTTGCTACGTCACCATTAAGGCTCGTAATTTCGATCTCTATACGTCTTGACACAGAGATAAATCTTAGTCGCTCCAAGGGGCATCAATTTTTCAACCGGGATTTATTCATTTATTAATCTTTCGTCCTAAGGTGGAACCCATGAGCGACGAGACTCCAAGCCAGCAACCAGACGAGCGCACCCTCGCTGAAATTCTGAGGGATGTTGTTGAGAAGTCAGCAACCGAACCAGTCCTCAGCCAACCACCGGCTACTCCAACGCCTGCACCGGTAGAAGCAAAGGTCATTGTCGATGAGGTCCCACTCGCTTCACAAAAGGCTGGTCCGAAGTCGATTCTGTCTAGTCGAATAGGTCTGCTCCTCGTCGCAGCTCTTATTGGTGGTCTCGCTGGTCACTACGCATCGGGAAGTTCATCTTCTGTAAACGGCCTCACTATTCAGTCCGTTACCAATTCCCCCGGTGCAGCAATTCTTCCCAACGGACAAAGCATTCCAAAACTGGTTCAACGACTACTTCCGAGTGTCGTTTCAATCGATGTTCAAGGCAACGGAGGCGAGGATCAAGGGACCGGGATGATTATCTCTTCCAATGGGCTCGTCATGACCAACAATCACGTGATTGCTGCGGCAACGTTTGGTGGTTCAATCACAGTGACTCGTTCTGGTTCTACCAAGAAGCTTCCAGCCACGCTCATAGGAACGAATCCAATAAATGATGTTGCACTGATTCGCATCAACAACATTTCTGGGCTGCCTGCAGTTTCTTTCGGCAATTCTAAAAAACTAAGTGTCGGTGATGCAGTTGTTGCGATTGGAAACGCTCTGGGACTTGCAGCGGGCACTCCTACTGTGACTACAGGAATCGTTTCAGCGCTGGGGCGTACCGTTACTGCCTCATCGTCAATGTCAACCGAAACGCTTAACGACATGATCCAAACTGATGCCGCAATCAATCCAGGCAACTCTGGAGGACCGCTTCTTGATGCTTCTGGAAACGTTATTGGAATGAACACTGCGGTCGCTGGCACCCTTGCAGATGGTTCATCAGCTCAGAACATTGGCTTCGCAATACCTGCGGCCACAATTCAGTCACTCCTTAAGTCGTTGCTGGCCGGACAGACTGTCGTAAATCATGGTGCCTACATGGGTATTGAAATGGAATCGCTAACTCCATCGCTCCAGCAGCAATATGGATTCTCCGTAGCGAGTGGTGCCGTCATCATGAGTGTTATTTCTGGAACCCCCGCAGCATCTGCAGGACTCTTGCAAGGCGACATCATTGTTGGTATCAACGGCACCACAATTGGTGGGGGAGCGGACGTCCAGCAAGTAATTTCGTCTCATCACCCAGGCGACGTGATCACGATTTCGATTGTTCGTGGCACCAAGCACCTCAGCATCAAACTAACGCTCGGAACTAAGCCAATCAATTAAGCGGTAGTAGCGATTCCGCCGTCAACAGGAATGATTGCTCCAGTTATGTAACTTGATGCTTTCGATGACAGGAAGATTGCTGTCCCTGCCATATCAGAAGGTTGTCCGATTCGCTTCATTGGTGCGTTGCCAGCAATCTGATCACCGAAAGCCTTCAGCGTTGCCGCCATCATCTTTGACTCAAATGGGCCAGGTGCGATTGCATTCACTGTGACGTTTGGCGCCATGGCCTTTGCGAGGTGGCGAGTCATTTGATGAACTGCAGCCTTTGATGCGGAGTATGCGAATGTCTCCATGATTGGAACATGAATTCCGTCAATCGATCCAATGTTGATGATGCGAGCAGGTGACCCCGGCTTCGCAGCCTTTTCAAGAAGAGGTCGGAGAAACTTCGAAAGGTGAAAGACACCCTTCACGTTGATTGAGAGAACTCGCTCGAACGATGCTTCATCAGTTTCAGCCATTGGAGCGCCCCAGGTGGCACCAGCGTTGTTTACGAGTACATCCAAGTGGTCCTCGCGCTTGGCAATCTCTTCAGCGAGACGCTTGCACTCTTCTTCAGAGGAGAGGTCGGCGGGAATAGAGATGCATGTACCGATTTTTGAAAGTTCTGCCGCGAGGTCGTCGCACGCCTGCGCCTTACGAGCTGAGATGTACACCTTCGCTCCAGCATTAATAAAACCGGTTGCGATCATTTCGCCAATGCCGCGAGATCCGCCAGTTACGAGTACAACCTTGCCTGAGACATCAAAAAGATTTTCCATAGGCTCAGTGTAGAGGGGAGTGACCACCTACTTTTGAGAACGATTGGTAGGCTCTGAATCATGAAGAAATCTCTAAAAGCGGTCATGGCGAGTGTGGCACTGGCACCACTTCTAGTTTCAGTTATCGGAACTGGGGTAGAGGCGGCAATGTACAACCCACCAGCAAGCAACGTCACTGCGACGCAGATCTGCATCACCAAAATTGACCCAGCAACGGGTACACCGACCCCAGCGAACAAGTGCCTCTATTTCAATGTCAAGTTGACCTGGTCAGCGCCGAAGGGATATTCGGGTATCAGCGGCTATCAAATCTTCTTTGAAAAGAAAGGTCAGTCACTCGCTCCGATTCAGGTTGGCAAAGTTCTGACGTATACGGTCACTCACGTAGCTATCGGAACCTACATAGCCAACATCAGCGCCCGTGGCACCAAGGGAACGAGCATGCCGCCAATGGCTTCTATGGGTACAGCAACAATCACTGTGCATCCATGGATGTAACTGAGGCCAAAATCGCCACTCGAGGTCTAGGGAGTTCAGGTCGAAGTTCGCTGGCAATCACGAGGGCTTCATCTGGATCAAACGCCATAACGAGCTCTTGAAACATTCCTTTGTAGAAGTCACCCCAGATGACTCGAAAGAGGACGCGTTCAGCACTAGACATGGAACAACAGTATCTGACGTATTTGGGTATAAAGCCGATAATGTACGTTATGTAAAGTTATAAATGCACTGAAACAATAAGACATTCAGACCTTTTTACATAACGCTTCCCTGACTTGTCGCCAAGTAGTTTTAGAACGCAATGAATACTCGACGCGCAGTTACACCGAAGATGTTTTTCACTTCGATTTCTGTCGTGGCTCTTGGCGGATTCGTCGGAACAATTATTCGAGACGTTTTAATGAAGCTCCAGCCAGTTGCCAACCAGTCAACGTGGGTCTCTCATATCCCCTGGGTTCTCGCCGCCATCAATCTCTCTGGGATCTACCTGGCCACCAGACTGCTCGTTGGACCACTTAGAGACAACCATTTTGATAATCCCATGCGATTACTACTAATCACTGGGCTACTGGGTGGGTACACGTCCTATTCGGCGATTTTCGTCACTTTGTCAGGAATCTGGCACCTGAGTGTGCC
>Ga0194037_1000374_pt1 | contig 35288 bp, 33 predicted proteins | sample JunL306m_MetaG_FD_148653 | JGI IMG/M metagenome (GOLD analysis project Ga0194037, IMG submission 148653) | Anoxic zone freshwater microbial communities from boreal shield lake in IISD Experimental Lakes Area, Ontario, Canada - Jun2016-L304-6m | ecosystem: Environmental > Aquatic > Freshwater >... | reverse complement strand
GTCCACACAGTGGCTCGCCCAGAATTCCCAGCAATTTAGCTCAAAATCAAATAAGCCATGTGTGGACAGGCACGGGAAGTCCTTACTTCGAGAGCATTGATCACTTGCCAGCGCTTTCCATTAAACATCCCGGTCTTTCATGGAACTTTTGACACTATCCCTAACCCCCTCCCGCAAGGGGCGGGGGGACTTTTTATAACCTTGAAAATGTCCAAACTCCAGGGGTGCGTAGTGCGCACCATGGAGCTGCTGTTTCCCGATTTGAAAGTAGTCTTCCCGGAAACCCTGCTAAAGGAGTTGAAGTTATGAGCGCATTGACACTTCGTTTGCCGGATGAAAAATATCAGCGGCTGAAAGAGATGGCACATCAACGAGGACAGAGCGTGAATCGTCTGCTGGATGAAGTGACCACTCTACTTCTGGCTGAATTTGACGCGGAGACACGCTTCATGCTCCAGGCCAAAAGAGGTTCGGGTAAGAGGAGCGCGGTCTTTAGTTGCTGGCTAAGGCCGGACACACGCAACCATAGGGCTGCATAGTTCACATTTTTCTCGTTACCAAGCTCCCGCTGCGTAACGAGCCTAAATCATTTTTTGACATGGATAGACAGGATGAACAGGATGAACAACAAATACTTTTTAAAGTCAAATCCAAGATTTTTCATCCTGTCTATCCTGTCCATCCATGTAAATACTGCCTTTCATGCCTTATTACACGTGGCAGCTGAATAGTTACAAACAGATTTAGTATGCATATTTTAATTAAAACTACGTCGAAATAAAGCTTGACTTTTGGATTTTGCTACATATACTCGCTCAAAATTGACTTTTATATAGAGGCGTTTCAATAGTACTCCCGCAAGATTTTTCTCTGCCTGTGTATATGTATATACCTGCATGGATAATATATTCAGGCGGATTTTATCGTCTGCGGTCGATTATGCAAGAAAAGCTGGTGAAGCGCATGTAAAACGCCCCAATGGAGAGATGTTTGTAATCAAGCCACAGAAACGTCAAAGCTCACCACTGGATGTGCCCGGTATTCAGACTGGTTTATCCGCTGATGAAATAGTCGGCTTTATTCGAGAATGCAGAGAACGGTGAGTTATGGTAAAAACGCTTGACTTTCAGAAATTTACCCATAGAATTTTTTAAAAATCATCTAAAGGCGTTTCAATGACCCGCAGACCCGCAGACCCGCAGAAAATGTCGTAATCCGCATACTGGAGGCCTTCGAGGCTTTCAAAACCCCGCTGGTTCGGGTTTAGTCGTGTCGCCCGTTCATACAGTATATTTCAAAGCCGCCTTCCGGTTCATTCCGGGGCGGCTTTGCGCGTTTTATTCTCATTACGAATCAGGTATTCCGCCGGACGGGACGCTGGAGCGTCAAAGGCTGCGTTCCCACGCCGGAGCGTGGGAACGATAACTAGTTTGACACAACGGCAAACACTGAAAGGAGATAGATCATGGGTGACACATTTAACGACGGGAACAGTGATGAAAAGCCCACTCACCAGGTTACAGTGGGTGATTTCTACATCGGTAAGTACGAAGTCACACAGGGGCAGTGGAAAGCGGTCATGGGAAGCAATCCGTCCAGCTTCACCGCCTGTGGTGACAATTGCCCGGTGGAACAGGTCAGCTGGAATGACATTCAGACCTAAAAGTTCAGACTTCATGATCCGGCAGGAAAACAACTTGGCACATATTTTTCGTAGGCCGGATCAAGCGAAGCGTATCCGGCATCGCTGCCATTGCCAGCATTGTCGCCGGATGCGCTCCGCTTCATCCGGCCTACATAATCGCAAAATTAATAATATTGCGATCAGCCGAGAGTGGTAGGTCGCGTTAGCCTTTTCAACGCGACATTGTAATGTTGCGTTATGAGATAAAACCGCTGACACATCCACTCGACATGGGTACTTTGACAAAAAGATAATGTCGCTCTTTGACAGCTCTCAGGCAGCCAGCTTGAAGGGAACAATGTCCCGCTCAAGCCGATCGGCGAGTGACTCTTCCAGAACTTCAAGGTCATATCGGGATTGAAGATTCAGCCAGCTCTGTGAATCGGTGTCGAAAAAACGCGCCAGACGAAGGGCGGTTTCAGCGGTTATTGCGCGTTTGCCAACACAGATTTCATCAATACGCCGCTGGGGAACGCCGATGGACTTTGCCAGACGATAACGTGTAATACCCAACGGGATCAAAAAATCCTCAAGCAGAACTTCGCCGGGGTGAATTGGAGATATGTCTTTTGTAGATTTCATGTCTGTTACCTTTCAATGATAGTCAACAATTTCCACATTTGCGGCATTACCTTCATTCCAGCGGAAACATATCCGCCACTGTTTGTTGATACGGATGCTGAGTTGCCCCGTCCGGTCGCCGGATAGCCATTCCAGCTGGTTATTGGGTGGTACTCGCAGGAACGAAAGTGAAGCGGCTGCATGTATCTGCATCAATTTTCTACGGGCAATCCGTTGTATATCGTTCGGCAGGCGCGAAGAGAATATGCCGTTAAAAATCTTTTCAGTCTCTTTGCAAACGAATGAAGAAATCATAGAGAGATACTATCGCAAGACATTACTAACGTCAAGCGGTAGTACACAAAGTTACTTTTCTTCGTTTCTTCGGTTTACTATTTTGTTTTTTGTATTATCGTGCTATTTAGTACGGGTTATGGCGCTATATACCTGCAAACTCGGAGTATCGGACGGTAGAATTCTTCACAGGGACTTCGAGGCCAAAGAGACTGATGTTCTGCGGAAGAGCCTTGAAGATCAGGGCTTTTTTGTGTTTGAAATAAAGAAGAAGCCTTTCCAGTTTCTTTTCGACAAGGGAATCAAACGTCGCAAGATTGATAACAGGGCACTTTTGACATTCAATCAGGAGATGCTCGTTTTGATAAAGGCCGGCATGCCGATCATGCAGGTGCTTGACGCGATACTGGAGCGGCATGATTCCGGCAACCTTTCGGAGGTTCTGCAACAGATACGGGAAGATGTGAAGGGGGGGGCGTCGTTGTCCGTGGCCATGGATAAACATGGGCGTGCTTTTCCGTCGCTGTATGTGGCTTCGATTCGCGCCGGTGAGCGCACCGGTGATCTTCCCCGGACCATCAGGCGCTACATTCAGTATTTAAAGCGGGTCGACAGCATCCGGAAAAAAGTTGTAGCGGCCCTTTTTTATCCGGCGATATTGGTCGTGTTCGCCTTTCTGGCCGTTCTTCTGCTGCTCGTATATGTTGTGCCGACCTTCAGCCAGGTGTATACGGATTCCGGTTCGAAACTCCCTTTTTTGACACAACTGCTGATTACCTTTACCACACAGCTCAAACGCTTTTTTCTGCCCGGAATCGTCGTTCTTATCGCTCTGATGGCTGCATTCAGATCGTGGTGTGCTACGGAAACCGGCCGTTACAAGGTTGATCGCCTCAAGTTGACAATGCCGTTTGCCGGCGATGTGTTCACAAAATATTCGGTGGCCGGATTCACCCGGACGCTGGCCACCGTTCTGGGCAGCGGCATCCCGATCATAGAGTCATTACGGATGTCGATCGGTACTCTTAACAACCTGTATATGGAAAAGCGGCTGTTCGAGACGGTCCGGTTTGTCGAGGAGGGGGGGCGGCTCTCCGTCGGTCTTGAACGGATCAACATCATGCCCTCGTTGGCTCTGCGCATGCTTGGCGTCGGTGAAACGACCGGGTCGCTGGAAGATATGCTGATTGATATTTCCGACTATCTCGAAGATGAACTTGAAGAGCGCATGCGCCTTCTGACGACGGCGATTGAACCGGCCATCATGCTTATCATGGGCGTCGTCATCGGCGTAATCATAATTGCGATGTATCTGCCGATATTCAAAATAGCCGGTACGGTAGGGTAGAGTGGGATGAGCATGCAGAGTTTCAGGCGAAAAAACATCGGAACCATACTGATTGAGCGCGGAAGTCTGGCGCCCGACCACCTGCCGTTTATCCTTGAAAAGCAGACCACAACCAGGCAGCGCTTCGGAGAAATTGCCGTTCACGAAAAATTCGTGACCGAAGAAGATCTGGCCCTTGCTCTTTCGGATCAGTTCAACCTGGAGTACATCGACCTTCGAAACTTCAGAATGGATGAAGCTCTGCTCAACTCGCTTCCACCCGATGCAATTTATCGCTTCCGCTTCGTTCCGCTGGAGATGTCTCCGCATGCCGTCGTTATTGCAGTGGCCGATCCGACAGATGTGGTCAAGCTTGATGAACTCGAACTTCTACTGGATCGGCAGGTCCGGATCCGTGTCGCGTCGGAATCGGCGATTGCCGGTGTAATAAAGGCTGGTGAAGGAACACGGCGTGTTCTTCGGGATGTCTCGGAGGATTTCATGCTCCAGCTGGTCAAGGAGACCGACCGGGGCGAAGAGGTTTTGTCGATTGAGTCAATCGCTGATGATACCAGTCCGATCATAAAGCTGATCAACACGACCATTCTGGATGCACTGGATCGCAGGGCCAGCGATATTCATATCGAGACCAGCCTGGATGGCGTTGATATCAAGTATCGTATCGACGGGGTGCTGTACAAGGCCAATGAAACGATCGACCTTAATTTTCAGGCTCCGATAATATCCCGCCTCAAAGTTATGAGCGAACTTGATATTTCGGAGCGCCGCGTACCCCAGGATGGCCGTTTCAAAATCCGCTTCGGCGAAAAATCGATCGACTTTCGCGTCTCGATCATGCCGAGTTCCCTGGGAGAAGATGCCGTCATCCGTATACTCGACAAAGAGAGTATCGCCAGTGATCTTAAAGGGTTGACGCTGGAAAACCTTGGTGTCAGCGAAAGGGAGATCAGGCGTTTTCGAAAGAAGATCCGGGAGCCTTATGGCATGGTGCTGGTAACCGGCCCCACCGGTTCCGGCAAAACGACGACCCTGTATGCCGCTCTGACGGAGATTCATACCGGTGAAGACAAGATCATCACTATCGAGGATCCCGTTGAGTATATGTTGCGGGGGGTGCTGCAGATACCGGTGAATGAGAAGAAGGGGCTGACTTTCGCCAAGGGGTTGCGCTCCATCCTGCGGCACGATCCGGACAAGATCATGGTCGGGGAAATACGTGATCCGGAAACCGCGCAGATTGCGGTACAGTCAGCCTTGACCGGCCACCTGGTGTTCACGACCGTACATGCCAACAACGTGTTTGATGTTATCGGCCGATTTACCCACATGGGTATAGATCCGTACAATTTTGTCTCCTGCCTTAACTGTGTCATGGCCCAGAGGCTTATACGCAGGGTGTGCACCAAGTGCCGCCGTCCGGTGCAGTACACTGACGACGTTCTTTCTGAAGGGGGTGTGGATCCGGATCAGGTTCGAGGAAGGACGCTTTATGAAGCGCACGGATGTGAAGATTGCAATGGAACCGGGTATCGCGGACGGGTTGCCATTATTGAACTTCTTGAATTGAACGATGAAATCCGGGATCTGATCATTGCCAAAGTACCGGCGACCCGCTTGAAACAGGCGGCCCGGGATGCCGGCGTCATGTTTCTGCGGGAATCGGCGGTAGAAAAGCTGGCAGAAGGTATTACAACACTCAGGGAGGTAAACCGCGTCACGTTTGTTGAGTGACCGGAGTGGACCATCAATGCTGTTTTCCAAACTTTCAACAGGTATCGAGATCAGTCCCGGCCGGGTTACCTGTGCGCTGGCAGGTGGTGCTGCCGCCGCGCCGCGCATTATGAAAGTCGCCTGCTCCTCATTGCCGGCTGACGCAGTCCGGGTCTCAATCCGCGAGCAGAATGTCCTTGATCCCGAGGGTTTCGTGAACAGCGTTCGTTCAGCCCATAATCTGTTGCTCTGCCGAAGCGGCAAAGTTTCTGTTACGCTGCCGGACTCAGTCGGCAGGATCATGCTGCTGGATCTGGAAGGGCGTTTTAAGAATCGTGCCGAGGCGCTTGATATTATTCGATGGAAATTGAAAAAAAGCATCCCGTTTGATCTTGCGGATACCCATCTTGATTACCAGCAACTGACAATACGTGAGAATGGCGATATGGCGCTTCTGGTTGCGCTTGTGTCACGAACGGTTATTTCCCAGTATGAGGAACTGTTGACCACGGCGGGTCTGACGCCGGCCAGAATCGATTTTAATTCGTTTAATCTGTATCGCGCTTTTGAACGTCGTCTGTCGCCAAGTGATGATTATATCCTTATTTCATTTTACGATGGCACACTGGGAATCACAGCGTGCTCTCAGGGAATTCTTGAGTTCATACGCACCAAGCATCTCCCGGACACCATGGCTTCCGACAACCGGGTTTTCATGGAAATCAGCAGCTCTCTGCTGATCAACAGGGAGCGTTTTCCGGATCGTTCGTCCCAGACACTGTTTTGTGTGGCGTCTCCTGATATCGCGCCTACCTTTCAGCAGATGGTGGCGGAGGCTGCCGGGATGCCGTGCACTCTGCTTGAAATTAAAACAGTTGTAACTCCGGGAGATAACGCGCCGGGAGACCAGGAAACGCTGTATCCCTATACTGCCGCTATCGGTGCGGCATTGAGGAGTCTTTGATGCGTTTCAGTATTAATCTGGCAACCCGGTCATATATCGATCAGCGCTTACTGAACCGGATCATCGCTCTTGCCATGGTCGTGCTGGTTCTTCTGCTCGGGTGGAATGTCGCGCGAATATCGTGGAATCTGGGCGAGCAGGGCAGGCTTGATTCCGAGGTAAGAGCTTTTGAAACAAACTTGAATGCCCGCCCGGGCGGCATCTCCGAACATGATTTTACCAGGCAGCAGGCCCGGGTGCGTTTTTTTAACGAGATCATCGATAGAAAAGGGACAGACTGGATGCGTGTGCTCGATCTGGTTGAAACTGTCACACCGGAAGGGATTGCGCTGGCCGCTTTTACCCCCGGGAAAAAAAATGGTGAATTGAAGCTGGATGGTCGAGCCAGATCTTTTGACGTAGTGCGCCGGTATGTTGAAAATCTGGAGGGGTCAAAATTATTTTCCGATGTTCTGCTGTTGTCGCACCAGGAAATGATAGTTGGTGAACATGGTCGCGGAGTGCGGTTTTTGATCACGTGCAAGGTACAATTCTGATGAATCCGCTCCTTCTTGAAATCATTCGCCGGAAAAAAATCGTCCTCGTGCTTGCCCTGTCGTTATTGGTGGTGAACGGCGTGCTCATGGCGGTGATTGCCGTATATCAGGAGCCGACGCTCGCCGCCGCCCGCTCAAAGTGGAGCGAATTACGTAATCAGGTTGCTCGCGCCAGCCATGCCAACGCATCCGAATTGTATCGTCAGGGGAAGGAAGATCTGGAAAAACTTACCGCCAGAATTCCTCCAAAAAGGGAATTTGCTCGTGTGTTGAGTGATCTGCTTGAGACAGCATCAAACTGTGGCGTTGTGACTGGGGCTATCAGCTACAAGCCATCGCCGATCAAGGACGAAGCCCTGCTGACCTATCAGTTGTCCGTTTCAGTAAGCGGGGATTATGCCGCCATAAAAAGTTATCTTTACGATCTTCAACATAACCCGGAGCTCATTGTCATAGATGGCATATCGCTGGCCAATAATGATCTGTTTGTTGAACATGTTGTCATGGATCTGAGTATTACCGTGTATCTGCGGGAGGGTGCATGAACCGTCAGCGCCTGATCCTCGCCATTCTGCTGCTGATCTTTGTGATAGCTGTCACCTGGAGTTACACTGCGATTCCACGGCCAAAAACGGTTGACAAGCTCACCTATGCCCCGGGCCAGCGGGCGAAACCGGCTGCCTTGACCGGTCGAAAATCATCACGGGGACCGTATGACGGCCGTGTTCTTGCCATGGACCTGCTGGAGCAGGAACAACCTGATTTTACGGGATATATCCGCAATATTTTCAAACCGATATTCCTGGATGAGCAAATGCTTCTCAGGCAAAAGGCGGCCGCCATCAAACCGCCGCAATTGCCACCGGTACAAAAACCGGCGCCAGTAGCGCCGGTGGCGGCTCTGCCTGAGTCTGCTCCTCCTCTGGCGCGTTTCACCTTTCTGGGTTTTCTCAAGAAAGATGCCCAGCGTACGATATTTTTGGCCAAGGATAAGGATATCATTCTGGTAAAAAAAGGTGACAAGGTGGCCGGACGATACGAGGCAACTTCAATAAACGAACAGGCTCTGACACTGCACGTAACTGATACCGGCGAAGAAATTGTCATTCCGCTGATAGAAAACCGGCCACTCTCCGCCGGCAAGTAATCCGCTCCAAAAACACATTATGAGGAGACGCTGCTCATGCGCTACCTGAAACATATCATCATATTCAGCCTGCTGGCAGCCCTGGCACTGATATCCGGCTGCTCGGGCGCAAGTCGTTCCTTCAGCAGAGGCGAGCAACTTGAGTCCGAAGGTAAATTTGAAGAGGCCATGTACAGTTATGCCGATGCCTTTATGAAAGATCCTGAAACCGGTGTGTACCGGGTACACTTTTTCAGTGCCAGGGAAAAGGCGGCCAGCCGGCGCTTCAAGGCGGGTAGCGACCAGTTTGCCAAAGGCGACTACGCCGGAGCGCTGGAGCATTTTCAGGCCGGTCTCGGCATCGACCCGTCTCAGGCCCGTTTCAAGCAGCAGGCGGATATATCCGCACGTCTGAAGGAGGCGCAGCATGCCTATCGGGAAGGACTTGAATTCGAAAAGGGCAACAAGTACAAGGACGCCGACCTCGCGTATGCGCGTGCCGTGGAATTACACTCTGATAACAAGGAATATCAAGCAGCTCTGACCCGCATTGCCGCGCTGCGCAAAAGCAAGCTGGAGGGGTACGAGCTGAACCTCAAATCGACCAAGCCGATTACCCTTAAATTCAAAGATGCCAAACTCAAGGATGTTTTCAATATCGTTACTCAATTGTCGGGGATTAATTTCGCCTTTGATGAAGGAATCAAGGACACCCCGATTACGATTTATGTTGAAAATGCTACATTTCATCAGGTCGTTGACCTGTTGGTTACCATGAACAAGCTTGGTAAAAAGATCCTGAATGAAACTACGGTAATCATCTATCCCAGCAGTCCTGATAAGAAAAAGCAGTACGAAGACATGCAGTTACGAACCTTTCACCTCAACTACATGGATGCCAAAAAGGCGGTTAACCTGATCAGAACGATGATCCAGGTCCGCAAGATATACGTCAACGAGGAATCCAATTCGGTGGTGGTGCGGGATACAAATGATGTCGTCGAGGTGGTGGAAAAGCTCCTGGATGCCAATGATGTCGCTGATCCCGAGGTCGTTCTGGATGTTGAAGTCATTGAGGTGAGTGATACGCAATCCCAAAACCTGGGACTGCTGTTGAGCGATTACAGCGTAAAGTTCGGAGCGTTTTCGCCGAATAACAACCTGCTGTCGTCGAACAGCTTGTCATCAACAACCTCTGCCGTTGCGGCAGGCTCAACATCGACAACAAATCCGGTGACTATTGATAATCTGATCCAGGCCTTCACCCTGAAAGGGTATTCCGGTTTTGTAACGGTACCCAATGCGACGTACAATTTAGGCAAGACCCTTGCCAAAGGTGAGGTGCTCTCCAATCCCAAAATCAGGGTTAAAAACAAGGAAAAATCAAAGTTTAATGTCGGTCAGAGAGTTCCGATCACCACTACGACCTTGAACGGTACGGTCTCCCAGGTCAATGTGCAGTACGTGGACGTGGGGGTCAAGGTTAACGCCGAGCCCAATATCCAGCTGAACAACGATATTGTCATCAAGCTCAGCCTGGAGGTCAGTTCAATATTAACCAAGGAAAAAGTCGGTGGTACAGACAGCCTGACCACCGTTGTGACCATCGGCACAAGAAATCTGGAAACGGTGCTCAGCTTGAGAGATGGTGAGACCAGCATCATCGGCGGTCTCATTTCTAACACCAGAAGCGACAGCAAACAGAAAGTCGTCGTACTTGGCGATCTGCCGTTATTGGGCCCGCTACTCTCCAACAACGTGGCCAGCAAGGACAAGACCGAGTTGATACTGGCAATTACCCCCCGACTGGTGCGCGGTGTTACGGTGCCTCAGAATAGCCTCATGTCGTTTTCATCCGGCAAAGAGGATGACCCCTCGCTGCTCAGACCCCTGGCCTCATTTGATCAGGAACCGGTATATGACAGCGTGTCGCAACCCAAGGGGAGTGAAAAGAAACCGATTATACCGGTTACACCGGTTATGCCGATAGCACCGACAGCTTCGACGACGCCCGGCACACCAGCGGCTACAGTGCCAAAGGCGGCAACGCCCGGGCTGGCAGCTCCACCGGCTGCGGTACCTGCTGTTATTCCGCCTGTGCCACCTGCATTGCCGGCCAAGACTCTGCCGAATTCGGCGGTATCTGCCGAACCGGTCACACCTGCCGCACCCGCAGCCCAGGCTCCCAAAACCGCGCAGCGCAGCCTGTTACAGATTGCGGCTCCCTCCTCCGTTACTGCAGGTCAGCAGTTCAGCGTCGACATCAAGGTAAACGGTGTGGCCGATCTGTTGAATGCGTCTTTTATCCTCGCCTACGATCCGGCTTTAGTCGAATTTTTGTCGATGACGGAAGGTACATTTATGAAGAAGGATGGCACGTCAACCACGTTCAACAGCAAGGCTGAGACTTCCGGCGGCGCCGTAGCAGTGAGTCTGGCGCGCAAAGCGGGGAGTAGCGGTGTGTCCGGGGATGGTTCTCTTGCCACGGTTCTGTTCAAGCCTAAAAAACAGGGTTCCGCCGGTTTTGCATTCAGAAATGTCGGGTTCAGCGGGGTAAAAGGGGCCGCATTGACCATACTTCCGTTCAGCACGGCGGTTGATATACGGTGATGAGAAGCATGTCCATTCCCGTTCGCCTCACCTCCCGGCGGGGCGTTTCACTGGTTGAATTGATTGTGACGCTGACCATACTTGCTATTCTGGCATCGGTAGTAGTGCCGTTCTCCCAGATGGCAGCCAGACGTGTCCGCGAAATGGAACTGAGGCGCAATCTGCGGGCAATCCGCACCGCCATAGATGACTACAAAAAAAGATATGACAAAGCCATGGATGAGAAAAAGCTTCCGGTTGTAAAAAACAATACCGGCTATCCGGCAACACTTCAGGTGTTGGTAGACGGATATGATTTTGGCGAAGTCACTCCACCGAAACGAAAGTTTTTGCGGAAGATACCGATGGATCCGATGAACGTCACACGCTCCGGAGAAGAGCCCAAATGGGGTCTTCGATCATATGCCGACAAGCCGGACTCAACCATCTGGGGTGGAGAAGATGTGTATGATGTCTATTCATTGAGTGAAGGAACCGCTATTGATGGTACGAAATATAATGAATGGTAAACTGATTATTGCCGATCGTTCCGGTTTTACTCTGATCGAGCTCATGATTGTAGTTTCAATAATAGGTATTCTTGCCGCGATTGCAGTGCCAAACTTTCAGTGGGGAGTTATCAAGGCCCGGGAATCTGTTCTCCGCGAGGACCTCTACAACTTCCGCACGACTATCGACCAGTTTTATGCCGATCAGGGCAAATATCCGGATACCGTAATGGAACTGAAAGAAAAGAAGTACATGCGGGAGATACCCAAGGATCCATTCACAAAGACAGCGGATTCCTGGGTGATTGTCGCTCCGCCGCCTGAAACCCCATCGGCGGCGCCGTCCGGTTCGGTTTCCCTGTCTTCAGGCGCAACCGGCTCAGGAAGCACCACCCCCCTTGGCAATGTTTATGACGTGCATAGCGGCTCAAACCTGATCGGTACGGACGGGACACCTTATAATGAGTGGTAATGTATGATTCAGCTGCACAATGTATCGCTGGCCTACCAGCAGGATGCCTCGGCGTTGAACAATATCAACCTGAAAGTCGGAAAAGGGGAATTTGTATTTCTGACCGGTCCGTCGGGCGCCGGCAAAACCACACTGCTGCGACTGCTCTATGGTGCTTTGACACCGACTCGCGGACAGGTTCTGATAGATGGTCAGAATATTTCGCGCATGACGACTTTCCAGATTCCGCATCTGCGCCGTTCGATCGGAGTTGTCTTTCAGGATTTCAAACTGCTGCAAAGCCGTACCGTATTTGAAAATGTTGCCATTACGCTTGAAGTGTTGGGATGGGGCAGAGCGGACATCGGCAAAAAGACCATGCACATGCTCAAACAGATGGGAATTGAATCCAAGTACAATCTGATTACGCAACGCCTTTCCGGAGGCGAGCAACAGCGTGTCGCGCTGGCGCGGGCTCTGGTGAACGATCCCAAAATCCTGCTGGCGGACGAACCGACCGGCAACCTTGATGATGCCAATAAAAACCAGATTCTCGCTATTTTCAAAGAGGCAAACGTACGCGGCACGACTGTTGTGGTTGCAACTCACGACCGCCGCTTGATTGAACATGGCCATAAACGCCTCATCACTCTGAATAAAGGTGAAATTGTTGAACAGATGGAAAAAGAAGAAAACATCGACGAGTACGCCTTCTAAGCGGCCTACACTGACAGGAGACGGTTATGGTGGCCGGGCCGTGTACTTTCTCCTCCGCGCCTTGGCCAACATTCGTCAAAACATCTTTGTCAATGTTGTTACGATCGGAACAATAACTCTTGCGCTTCTGATCGTTTCCCTGTTTCTGCTGGTGTTTGTCAATCTGGAAAATGCAGCGGAGAATTGGAGTGAGCGTGTTCAGGTAACCGTCTACTTTGATAGGGAGCTCACCATACAGGAACAGACAATGCTCCGCGGCAAAATCAAGGCGTTACCGGAAACATCGAGCGTCAGTTACGTCTCTCGTGATGAAGCGCTGAAGCGCTTCAAAAACCGTTTGCGCGGACAGGAGACTCTTCTTGAAGGGGTGCGTCCGGAGGTGCTTCCAACTTCTTTCGAGATTTCGCTTAAACGTGCGCACCGCGACACACAGGGGGTTGAAAATTTTGTTGCTTCCCTGAAGCGCGTTCCCGGCATTACAGAGGTCCAGTATGGTGAAGAATGGGTAAGACGCTTTAATTCTTTCCTCAACTTCATGCGTCTACTAGGAGCGCTTCTGGTTGGATTCCTGATACTTGCAGTGGTGTTTATCGTGTCAAACACCATCAAGCTGACCATTTATGCCCGTCGTGACGAGATCGAAGTCATGTCACTGGTGGGCGCCACCAGCTTCTTTATCAAAGCCCCTTTCCTGCTGGAAGGGCTGATGCAGGGGCTGGCAGGCGCAATTATTTCGATATGTCTGCTGCTCGGGCTGTATGTTGGTTTTCTGCATAATGCCGGCAGTTTTCTCACGTTTAACCTTGTTTCTTCTGGCCTGGGTTTTCTTCCGCCTGAGTACATCGGAGGTATCATTTTGTCTGGTGCCATTCTCGGGTTCACCGGAAGCCTTACCTCACTGAAGCGCTTTGTCAATCCTTAGATCATGAGCCGGCTGGCGATACTCCTTGGAATACTGATGATGTTTGTTTTTTCTGCTCAGGCCGAGAATCCGAAGGATGAGCTGAGTGGAGTAAAACGGGAAATCAAGGCTAAAAAACAGCTTATTACAAAAACACGCAAGGTCGAAGCGGTTATCTCGACCGAACTTCTGGAGATTATCCACAACCTGGAACAGAAAGAGTCTGATCTGGCGCGATTGGATCACGAACTGCGCGGTGTTGAATTCAGTCTTGAACGTACCGGCCGGGAAATTTCCAGAGTAGCCGATGAGGCCAACCGGAAGCGACAGGAGATAAACCGCCGGTTGTCGTCATTGTATAAAGCCGGAGAACTGGGGGCATTGCGGATGTTCTTCTCGGCGGAATCGTTTCCGCACATGGCGGAAAATATTCGCTATATGCGTTCGATCCTTGATAATGACAAACGAATCTTCCTGGAGTACAATCGCACGGTAGAGGAATTGCGAAAACTTAAAACCGACCTGGAACGGGATGTAGCGAAAAAAGAGCGCATCAAAGATGGCATCGCTCTGAAGAAAAAAGAAATTGAGGAGGAGAAAGGTAAAAAATCCAGCTATCTGGTGAAGGTACGTCAGGATCGCAAAAGCTATGAAGTTTCGCTGAAGGAACTGCAGGCAAATGCTTCCCGACTGCAGACGATGATTGAGCGGCTTGAAGCATTAAGCCGGAGAAGACTTTCATCCCGCCATGAAAAACCGGGCAGTAAGCCAAAGCCGCTGGCTGAGTTGCCGCCGGTACCGGACCGTGGTTTTTCCTCTCAGAAGGGTCGGATGTCTCTTCCGGTACGAGGCGAGATCCTTGAATCTTTCGGTAAACACAAACACCCTGAGTTCGACTCGTATACCTTCAGCAAGGGGCTTTCGATTTCAGCAAACGCCGGCACGGATATCAAGGTGGTTTACGAAGGAACAGTGATATTTGCCGACTATTTTAAAGGGTTCGGCAATATGGTTATCGTGGATCATGGTGGCGGCTATTTTACTCTTTATGCCCATGCCTCGCGCATAACCAAGAAAGTCGGCGCCGAAGTGGCACGACATGAAACCGTAGCAACCGTAGGTGACGTGGATTCGAGCAAAGGAAGCATACTGTATTTTGAGATCCGTTATCAGGGCAAACCGGTAGATCCGGCCGCCTGGGTCCGCTGACAATATAATCACAGGAAACACCCATATACCCGGAGGAAAAATAATGAGTACACCCGTTAGCAAAAAAACAAAAATGATTGCTGGTTGTCTGATTGTCTCTGCAATTCTGGTCATGTTCATCGGAATCAGTTCCCAGCAGTATTGTTCCGCTGAAGGTAAGGTAAACGATTACGAGTCGATTGAGCTTTTTACCGACGTCATGGCGATAGTAAAGAAAAGCTATGTAGAGGATGTCGATACTAAAAAGCTTATCTATGGTGCCATTAACGGGATGTTGTCATCTCTTGATCCGCATAGCTCTTTTATGCCTCCGGACACCTACAAAGAGATGAAGATCGATACCAGAGGAGCGTTCGGTGGTCTGGGAATCGAAATTTCAATCAAGGACGGAGTGCTTACGGTGATTTCACCTATTGAAGATACTCCTGCGTTTAAGGCCGGACTCAAGCCGGGCGATCAGATTCTGAAGATTGACGACAAGTTTACCAAGGATGTGAATATCAACGATGCGGTTAAAAGGATGCGTGGTTTGAAGGGTACCAAGGTCACTCTGACAATAATGCGGGAAGGCTTTGACAAACCGAAAGAGTTTCCGCTGATGCGTGATATCATACAGGTAAAGAGTGTGCGATCCCGGCTGATGGATGGCGGTTACGGTTATGTCCGCATTGCCCAGTTTCAGGAAAAAACGGATGAGGATCTTTCAAAGGCTCTGAAATCAATGCATGAACAGAACAAGGGGGTGTTGAAAGGGTTGGTGCTTGACATGCGCAATGATCCGGGCGGCCTTCTTGATCAGGCTGTCAGGGTTTCCGATCATTTCGTTCCTGAAGGCAAGATGATCGTGTATACCGAGGGACGCGAAAAGGATGCGAAGATGCAATTCACGGCTAAAAAGAGTGTCAAGGAACCTGATTATCCGATCGTGATATTGATTAACGGCGGCAGCGCCAGCGCTTCCGAGATCGTGGCCGGCGCCCTGCAGGATCATAAGCGGGCCATCATAATGGGTACGCAGAGTTTCGGCAAGGGTTCAGTCCAGACGATCATCCCTCTTTCTGATGACTCCGGATTGCGCTTGACAACAGCGCGTTACTATACGCCAAAAGGTCGCTCAATTCAGGCCAAGGGCATCACACCTGACATTGTCGTCGAGCGGGTTGAAATCCCGAAGGAGTCTGCCGACAGAAAGGATTCCATGCATGTGCGTGAGAAGGATCTGGAAAACCATTTTGAAAGTGAAAGCAAATCTGAATCTGCCGGTGAGAAAATTGATGAAAAGAAGGAAGACAAATCCGATAAATTGTCAAAAAAACCGGAAGACAACCTGAAAAATGACTATCAGGTCTTACGGGCGCTGGATCTGCTGAAAGGGTGGGAGCTGATAAAAAGCATGAGTGCGGTACATTAGCGGGAATGTAGTGATGACGCAGTTCCGGATACATCGGTTGAGTCTCTCTGATCGTGCCTGAGCGAAGGAGAAACAGAGTCAAAGAGCCCCGCAACGGGGCTCTTGTTGTTGCATTGGTGGTCGTGTTCATCACTCTAGCCGTGGTGGCGGCATATTTTCTGCTTGCACCTTCCCGCACGACGGATGTTCCTGAAGTCAGAAAACCTGAAACTCCGGTCGCATCCTCTACGGTTCAACCCCTTCCCCGCACACCGTCCGCAGTTGTTCCTCCTGTTGCGGAACAAAATGATATGCGCGATCAACACGCATATTCCAAAGCCGTCGATACCCCCCGGGATAAAAAGTCTTCCTCGAAACGTAAGTCCGGCAAGGGACGATTGGCCATCATCATTGATGACATGGGCAACAGTATGCCGGAGGCTCGCTCACTGGCGGCAATCGGCGTCACCCTGAATTTTTCCGTCATACCTGGTTTGCGCGATTATCGGGAGGTGGCCCTTTTTGCCGAATCGAAGGGGATCGAGACGATGATCCACATACCCATGCAGTCCAAGGGATGGCCCGAGCGACGTATGGAGAACAACGGGCTACTGGTATCAATGGGCGATGCTGAATTGAGGGAAAGGGTGGCCGGGTTTCTGCGCGATATTCCGGGGGCGGTGGGCGCCAACAACCATATGGGCTCCGAATTTACCGAACACGAGGACAAGATGCGAAGTGTTCTGGAAACGCTGAAAAGCAATGATCTGTTCTTTGTGGATAGTGTCACTTCAATGCAGACCACCGGATTGCGTCTTGCAGCGAAGTTGAGGATGCGATCAGGCCGCAGGCATGTGTTTCTGGATAATGAACAGGAGCGCGGTTATATTCTGAGGCAGCTCGACCAGGCGGTCAGACTGGCAAAAAAGACCGGCTCTGCGATTGCTATCTGCCATCCGCATCCGGCAACCATCGCGACCCTCGCAGCGGCATTACCGGGTCTGGCAGAGCAGGGGATTACACTGGTGCCGGTGTCACAGATTGTCAGATAGCCTTCAGCGTGTCGGCAATATGTCGCAACAGTTTCTGAACCGATTTGTAATTGTCTTCATGAAGAATCGCCTCCGGTCTGGCCGGATTCACCGGCAGGAGCGTCAACCAGACCCCCTCACGCAGTTTCCCTTCGAACCCGGCCAGGGCCTCGTTAAGCATAAGGTATAACGTGTCAAGTACCCCGGTAAATTCTCCGGAATCAAACCCTGGCAGTTCAATATCCTTCTGCATGAGTTGTTCACCTCCCACACTGAATTGCCGGTAATCGAGCAACCGTTGCGCACCATCTGTCCGCGGAGCAAACAGCGATGCTACCTTGATGGCTTTGCCGGAAACCACCTTGTGAGCCGTGCCGTATGCCTGTGAGGCTCTGGTCATGCCGTAGAGCGTCGAGCAGAGCATTTCGGTTACGCATTCTCCATGCAGAAATCCACGCGAAGCGCGGTCGGATGTTTCATAATAGAAGCTCCGCCCGGCAGACGATTTGACAAAAAGTGATCCGCATATAAGACAGCGATCAGCCAGACCCTCCATACGTGCCAGATACAGCTCTTTCCTGCCGGCCTCTTTTTCCCGGAGCCAGGTATGATACAGGCGGGCTCTGGATTCGTCGGTAGCGTCATGACTGCGCAGAATATCACGAGCTATCTCCATGAACTGTCCATGCACTTCCGTGCCACGGGCATGGGTCAGAATCGGATAGATCTTGCCGTTAGGATTGGTGTTGAGGCTATCAACTTTTGGACTTTTTGAGATGAAGGTATCCAGGCATCTGTAACCGCGATTGGCCGCAAATGCCCTGAGCAGCGTTTTCTGATCTCCGAAGACCCCTTCAAACTTTATACGGGAGTCAATCAGACAGGGGATCAAAGCCAGCGATTTCTTGTCAATCCCTCTTTGATCAAACAGTGCAAAGATATTTTTGCAGTTTTCCAGACTCGGCATGTCTTTTACCGGTATCAGGACACGGTCGGCGGCATACAGTGCGTTCTGAGTCAGGATGTTAAGGTCGGGCCGGGTGTCGATGATCACTATGCCGGACAGTCCCGACTCCGCCAGCATCCTGGTCAGGGTCATCGGTCCCTTGAAGCGTTCGTGAATATCACTCAATTCGGTCGATGAAGGGATATAATCAACACCATACTGGCCGGTATGTACAACTGTGCGGGCAGATGCTCCCATCAGCAGGGCATGAACGTCCGCCCCGTCATCCCTCAGTTTTGCCAGCTCGAACATCTTGTCAATCGTAAAATGGTTGTCAAAGGATAGTATGGTGACCGGAAGTTCATCCCGCAATGCTTTCAGATAGATCGCCAGATTGGAGGCCAGGGTCGTTTTTCCGACTCCCCCCTTCTCGGAGGAAATGGTTATGGTGTAGGGGTATGCATGCATGCAGGGTCCGCCGTGAATGTAGTCAAATGAATCTCAAATAGTTAAGCATAATAACAGGGAGTCGATACTATTCAATTTATCGTGAGTGGTCAACCATTTTTGCCTGCTTGACAGAGCTGACGCATGAAACGGTATAGTCCTGTAGTCCGGCATGTTAGACCACCATCAATGTATAAGTAAGTACCAAACTTCAGGAAGCGAGTACCGTATGGGTCGCCCTATTACAGTAGATGCCATGTTGCAATTTATAAGCAAATCAAGGTCAAAGGCGGGCAAGCCAACGGCATCGCCCCTACAAAATCAGGCCAAATCAAACCCGATCCTTGGCATTTCGATACACCAGATTGTTTTCCCGTTTGCCCACGGCAATAACAGTAACCAGCACAAGATTATCGCAAACCTGATAGACCAGACGATATCCCGCATCGCGGAGTTTGATTTTGTAGCAGTTGGGTAATCCGGTCAGTCGGACAGATTCTACGCGTGGTGCGGCAAGACGCTCAGCCAGCCGTTTTTTGAACAGCTCCCTGATGCTGTTATCCAGCTTGCGCCATTCCTTGAGGGCTGATTCCTTGAATTCAAGTTCATAGTTCATCAAGCGATACCTTGACGCTGCGTTCCTGCTGACGATCCTTTACAAGCTGGATGAGATACTGGTCATCAAGCTGCTCCATGATTGCTTCAAACGCAGCGGCAGGGACAAGATAGGCGGTGGGACGGTTATGGTTGAGGATGGCGACCGGCGCGCCGTGGGATCGTTTGATAACGTCGGAAGGATTTTTTTTGAGGTCGCTGATACTCACGGTAGCTGTAGCAAGCATAGTTTGCATGGCGTGCTCCTTGATTAATTTGGAGCCTATTTTAGGTCATTATTTTGGTTATTGCAACAAATCAAATAGAATCCCGGTAGGGGCGATCCCGGCGGGTCGCCCCAGTGCAGCAGACACCACGTTTATTCTGTCAGTGCTGCCTGCTTGACTCACCACCCCGGTTTCCTGTAGCATGCCTGCTATAATCCGCAAGGAGGCAATACCATGGGACTTTGGGACAAAATTACTGGAGAACTGATTGACATCATACAGTGGCTGGACGACACCAACGACACGCTTGTCCACCGTTTCGAGCGCGCCGGCAATGAGATCAAATATAATGCCAGGCTGATAGTGCGCGAGGGGCAACTGGCTGCTTTCATCAACGAAGGGCAACTGGCGGATGTCTTCAAACCGGGAACCTATACGCTTGACACCAGAAACCTGCCGGTTCTGACTACACTGAAAGGGTGGAAATACGGTTTTGAAAGCCCCTTCAAGGCTGAAGTGTATTTCTGCAGCACACGCCAGTTTACCAACCTGAAGTGGGGCACGCCCGGCCCTATCACCATGCGGGACCCCGAATTCGGTGCGGTAAGGGTAACCGCTTTCGGGATCTACTCGATCAAAATCAAGGATCCGGCAACGTTTATCCGGGAAATTGCCGGCACCGATGGCAATTTTACCACCGACCAGATCTCCGATAACCTGCGTGGCAAGATCGGTACCCGTATCAAGGAGGTTATCCCTGATGCCGGTATCCCGATCATCGATCTTGAAAGCAAGGTAGTTCAGCTGGGTGAGACGCTCAGGAGCAGGATCGCCCCTGCCTTTGAGGGGTTCGGTCTCGACCTGACTGAAGTGCAGGTACAGGACATCGGGTTGCCGGAAGAGGTAGAGCGGGCCATCGACAAGGCCGGCGCCATGCGGGCCATCGGCGATCTGCAGAGATATACCCGGTATGAAACGGCTCATTCCATCAATGATGCGGCCAAAAATCCGGGGGGACTGGCCGCTGCCGGCGTCGGAATAGGCATGGGTTTTGGATTGGGAGGTCAGGTGGCAAGCGCCATGGGCGACGGGCCGTCTCAACCAACCGTTCAGCACGGCTCAGGCGGCGCTTCGTCACCGCCGCCGCTGCCGTCACAGATTCAGCTCTTTGTTGCAGTCAACGGTCAGCAGGCCGGTCCCTTTGATATGGCCGTATTAAAGCATATGGCTCAGTCGGGGCAGCTTCATCGCGAATCTCTGGTCTGGAAGCAGGGTATGACAAACTGGACAGCCGCCGGACAGGTGGCCGAGCTCTCATCCTTACTCGATGCAGTACCGCCGCCGATGTCACCGCGATAATGCGCCGGGCTTTGCGTCCGCCAACTAATTTTCCGGGAGGCAACCATGTTATCCAGTCGAAATATCCTGCTCCAGCTCCTTGTCTTTCTTGTATCGGCAACGTCTCTTTTGGCCGCCGAACCTTCCAAAGATCCTGTCCTCCGGGTTGAAACCGGAACACACACGCAAAATATTCGCGCGGTTGCTACCGACCGGAACGGTTCCGTGATGGCGACGGCCGGATATGACCGGTCAGTTCGCGTCTGGAATATGAGTGACGGCAAGTTACTGAAAATACTGCGTCCTCCACTCGGTAGAGGGAATGAATCGTTACTGTACTCAGTGGCAATGACGGCTAACGGTTCTCTGGTCGCCTGCGGCGGATTCACATCCATTGCCGGAGGTAAAGCGGGAAAGCCGGAAGAAGGTTATTATGTGTACCTTTTTTCCCGTGCCAGCGGCAAGATGCTGAAACGAATCTCCGGGATACCATCTGTTATTGCGACATTGGACTTCTCTCCGGATGGCAGGCTTCTGGCGGTCGGATACCCCGGCGGTGTCCGGATATATCAGATTCGTTTTGGACAGGATGGCATTACTGCGACAATGGCATCGGAAGAGTCGCTTGATAAGGAAAAAATTGAATCGGTGAAGTTTTCGCCCGATGGAAAGGCGGTTGTTTCAGCCAGTAATGACGGAATCATCAGACGCTATACCGTCACACCAGCCGGACTACTTGCCGAGGCTGCCCACCATGAAACCGGCCAGGATTCTTTCCCGAGATCACTCTCTTTTTCGCCTGATGGCATGAAGCTCGCGGTTGGCTACAATTCAGTCGGCCGCATTGATGTTTTGGATGCGGCAGATCTGGCAGTGATAAGCTCCCCGCAATTGGGGGCGCATGGCAAGTCAACGTATATTGCCGTTGCCTGGTCGCCGGACGGCAGGCATCTGTATGCCGCCGGCAACCGCACGGTCTCGGGTGCGAAAGTTATTCTTGATATCAGTGCAGATTCAGGTGTTGCCGTGCAGACGACCCCTCTTGGAGGAGTCATAAATGCTCTGGCTGTCATGCCTGATGGCCGCATTATAGCGGTATCATCGGATCCGGGGATTGCCGTTTATTCCGCAAAAGGTGTCCTGCTTCTTGAAAAACTTCCTGCCCAGCTTACGTTTGCTCCGGTAAAGGACAAACTGAAAGTATCGCAGGATGGATTATCGGTCCTGCTGGTCATGCTGGAGCATGATGTGCAAACAAAACGCGCTCAGAGAAAGTTGTTATTCTCTTTGGGAGATAGGACTCTTACTACCGTTTCCTCAACTCAGGGGGGCGACGGCTTTGACAAACAGCTCACCAGCCACAAGAACTTCGAGATTGTAAAAGGCAAGGCCGAGTTCACTGTTAATGGGAAAAGCATCAAGGTGGAGAGTAGTAGCTCGTACCAGTACCATGTTGTTTCGGCTGATGGTGAATCCGCCCTGATTGCCACCAACTTCAAGGTGTTCTGTGTCGATCGCTCCGGTAAAATCCGCTGGTCAAGCACGACCGCCCAGACGGTTTCGGACCTGGCAATATCGGAAGACGGACGCATTGCGGTTATTGCCAACGCGAGCGGAAGCCTGGCATGGCACAGCATGAAGAACGGCGCCTGGCTCGTTTCACTGCTGCTCATCAAGGACAATCAGCGCTGGGTGCTCTGGACGCCGTTCGGCTATTATGACGCTTCGCCGGGTGGCGAAGACCTGATCGGCTGGCATATCAATAACGGCAAGGATAAGGAGGCCGACTTTTTTCCCGCCTCCCGCTTCAGGAAAGATAAATACAAGCCGGAGCTGATCTCCAGTTTTATTGAGGATTTCAACCTGGATAAACTGAAACCGGCGGCAAAGTCCCAAGCCCCGTCCCCGGCAGTATCTACCACTACGGTGCAAGCCGATGAGGAGACCGTTACATCGAAAGATATCTCCGCCACGCTTCCACCGGTAATTACTATAACATCACCACAGGAAGGAACCAGAATCACCTCCGCCGACATTACTATTGGTTATGAAGCCACATCAGCAGGTGACAGTCCGGTGACCGGCGTCAGGGTACTGGTTGACGGGCGACCGATCCAGACCGCCTCCCGCAGTCTCAAGGCTGTTGACAAGGTGATAAAGAGCGACTCTCACTCTTCCATCACCATCACCGTGCCGGAAAAGGATTCCGAAGTCTCGCTGATTGCCGAAAACCGGCACGGCGCATCGGTACCTGCCAGTATCAGACTTGTCTGGGGTGGCGCTTCGAAGAACGAAGAATTTGTTGCAAAACCAAAACTCTATGCTCTGGCGGTGGGGGTGAGCGAGTACGCCCAGAAGGACCTCTCGCTGAAATATGCCGCCAAGGATGCTCGTGATTTTGCTCAGGCGCTCCTCAAACAGAAGGACGGCCTGTATCGTGATGTAAGCGTCAAGGTGCTGACCGACAGCAAGGCCACCCGCGACGAGATCATGGACGGTCTCGACTGGCTGCAGAAAGAGACTACCAGCCGGGACGTGGCGATTGTCTTTATTGCCGGACACGGGGTGAACGACCCCACCGGCATATACTATTATCTGCCTCACAATACGGATCCGGACAAACTGAAACGAACCGGAGTCGCCTTCACGGATATCAAGAATACCCTGACAGCACTACCTGGCAAGGCGATTCTTTTCGTTGATACCTGTCATAGTGGTAACGTCATGGGGGGACGGCGGGGCCTGACCGATATCAACTCGATTGTTAATGAACTATCCAGCGCCGAAAACGGAGTGGTGGTTTTCGCGTCATCGACGGGCCGCCAGTATTCGCTGGAGGATGACAAATGGGGTAACGGGGCCTTTACCAAGGCTCTTGTGGAGGGGTTGTCCGGTGGCGCCGACATGCTGGGCAAAGGAAAAATCACGATAAACATGCTTGACTTGTATCTGTCCGAGAAGGTCAAGGAGCTGACCGGGGGCAAACAGACTCCCACGACTACCAAGCCTCAGACCGTACCTGACTTTCCGGTGGCGGTGCGAAGATAGGGTTTAAAGAGTTTTAGTGAAAAGATAAGGAGTTTCTTAATGCGTCTGACTCCCGCCACCGAGCTCGAATACCGCTGTAAAAAACTGCAGGAATATATGGCTTTTGGCGGACTGGACGCGGTCATCATCGTACAGAACGCCGACCTCTTTTACTTCACCGGCACAGTTCAGAACGGCAATCTTTATGTTCCTGCCCAGGGGCAGCCGATCTTCATGGTGCGCAAGGAGGCCGGTCGCGCCCGCATGGAGTCAGGGTTGAAGGAGGTTATCCCTTTTACCTCAATGAAGGAGATCCCCGGTATACTCAGGCAGTACGGTTATCCGGATCCAGGACGTATCGGACTTGAACTGGATGTCCTGCCGGTCAATTTTTTCGAACGCTACCGCACCGTGTATCCGAACGCCGAATACTCGGATGCCACCCCGCTGATCCGCAAAGTCAGGATGATCAAGTCACATTACGAGATTCACCTGATGAAGGATGCCGCAGACCAGATGGACAGAGTATGCCAAAGGGCTCGTGAGGTTATTCGTGCAGGGATGACTGATATCGAACTGGCGGCGGAACTTGAGTATGCTGCCAGAATGAGTGGTCATCAGGGGATGGTTCGCATGCGTGGATTCAATTCGGAAGTGTTTTACGGCCATGTTTATTCAGGCAGCGACAGTTCGGTTCCTTCCTACTCCGATACACCGCTGGGCGGTCTGGGTCTCAATACCTCATTTGGCCAGGGCGCCGGTCTGAAGCGGATTGAGCGTAACGAAGTGATAGTGGTTGATCTTGCCGGCTGCTCGGATGGCTATCTTGTCGATCAGACAAGAATATTCGTCATTGGCGGACTTTCCAACCGTCTGCGCATAGCTTACGAGGACATGCTCAAGGTTCAGAAGCTGATGGAAAATATTGCCGTGCCGGGGGCAAGTTGGGGCTCGATCTATGACGAATGTCTGGAACGTGCCATTGAAATGGGTTATGCCGACAGTTTCATGGGGGCACAAGGATCACAGGTCTCTTTCATCGGACATGGTCTCGGGGTGGAGATTGATGAGTTTCCCTTTATTGCTCGAGGCTTTGAAGATGCGTTTCTGGAAGTCGGTATGGCCTTTGCTTTTGAACCGAAAGCTGTTTTTCCGGGAGAGGGCGCCATCGGCATTGAGAACACCTTTTACGTAAGTAATGAAGGCCTTAAGCAACTGACATACACCAGTCAGGAAATATTTTTTTTACCGGCTTGACATCCCGCAAAATTTTTGTTGCTTTTTATAAAAGCTGCCAGTATAACTACGGCACTAAATTGTATACAGTATCCTTAATACAGAGCATGAGTGGTATAACATATTAATTTGTTTCTTGTTTTGTCATGTTGTCCAGTCTTCCGTCGCCTGCTTCAGTTTAACCCACCCCACGAAAGGAGAGTACCCAGATGGCATTAAAAGACACACTCAAACAGAAGATTGAGGAACATCGTCCCCGTATCACCAAGCTTGTTAAAGAGTTCGGCAAAGTTATCATTGATCAGGTTAACATCGACCAGTGTATCGGTGGCGCGCGTGACATTCGCAGCCTGGTAACCGACATCTCGTACCTGGACCCACAGGAAGGCATCCGCTTCCGTGGCAAGAACATCCCCGAGACTTTCGCTGCTCTGCCCAAGGCTCCCGGTTCTGCCTATCCGACCGTTGAATCCTTCTGGTACTTCCTGCTGACCGGTGATGTCCCTACCGATGCACAGGTCGCAGAAGTTGTTGCCGAATGGAAGACCCGTCAGGTCGTCCCGCAGTATGTATTTGATGCAGTTCGCGCCCTGCCGCTGGACAGTCATCCGATGGTCATGCTTTCGGTCGCCTTGCTTGCTCTGCAGAAAGACTCCAAATTCGCCGGTTTCTACAGCTCCGGTAAATTCAACAAGATGACCGCCTGGGAATACGTTTATGAAGATGCCAGCGACATCGTTGCACGTATTCCGGTCATTGCAGCATTCATCTACAACCTGAAGTTCCGGGGTGACAAACAGATCGATATCGATCCTGCCCTTGACATGGGCGCCAACTTCGCACATATGATCGGCCAGTGTGAAGAGTATAAAGACGTGGCCCGCATGTATTTCATCCTGCATTCCGATCATGAGTCCGGCAACGTTTCTGCCCACACAACTCATCTGGTGCATTCGGCTCTGTCCGATCCATACTATGCCTACTCGGCCGGATTGAATGGTCTGGCAGGCCCTCTGCACGGCCTTGCCAATCAGGAAGTTCTCGACTGGACCATGAAGTTCCAGGAGAAATACTGCAAAGACGTTGAGCCGACCGAAGAGCTGATAAAAGCTGCTCTTTGGGACACACTCAATGCCGGCCAGGTTATTCCCGGTTATGGTCACGCAGTTCTCCGTAAGACTGACCCGCGCTATATGTCACAGCGTGAGTTCTGTCAAAATACCGCCGGCCTCAAGGATGACCCGCTGTTCAAGGTTGTTTCCATGATCTTTGAAGTTGCTCCGGGCGTTCTCACCGAGCACGGCAAGACAAAGAACCCCTGGCCGAATGTTGATGCACAGTCCGGCGTTATCCAGTGGTATTACGGTCTCAAGGAATGGGATTACTATACTGTCCTGTTCGGCGTCGGTCGTGCTCTCGGCTGTATGGCCAACATTACGTGGGACCGTGGTCTCGGCTACGCTATTGAGCGTCCGAAATCTGTTACCACTGCAATGCTCGAAAAATGGGCTGCCGACGGTGGTCGCCAACTGTCATAGTTTTCCAAAATCATCAGCTGATTCCAAAGGGGGTGCAGAAATGCATCCCCTTTGTATTTTCATGCTTGCAAAATAAAATAAGTACGGTATAAAGGACAATAACAGTCGTATTTAAAGCTGGTCGAAAGGGGCATTATGGCAGGTTCAATCAAGGGAACAAAAACCGAGCAGAATCTGCTCAAATCGTTTGCCGGTGAGAGTCAGGCGCGTAATCGCTATACATATTTTGCCGGTGTAGCCAAAAAGGAGGGCTTTGTTCAGATTGCCGATATTTTTGAGGAAACGGCCAATCAGGAAAAGGAACACGCCAAACGTTTTTTCAAATTTCTGGAGGGTGGCGATCTCGAAATCTCCGCCACTTTTCCTGCTGGTAAAATCGGTACAACAGCAGAGAATCTCCTGGCTTCCGCACTTGGCGAACATGAGGAGCATACGTTACTCTATCCTGCTTTTGCTGCAATTGCCAAAGAAGAGGGATTTCCGGCGATAGCAGCAGTCTGGACAGCAATATCGGTAGCCGAAAAACAGCATGAAAAACGTTATCGTGACCTGTTGGCAAATATTGATGCGGGGCGCGTTTTCAACCGGGAAGGTGATGTTATCTGGCGCTGCCGCAACTGCGGCTATCTCCACACCGGTAAAGAGGCGCCCGAAGTTTGTATAGCCTGCCTGCATCCCAAAGCACATTTTGAACTGCTTGGTGAGAATTGGTGATTCCCGGAGCCCGCTTGCCGGGCTACTACTAATCTAAAGGAGAAATATCTATGGCTAAATTACTTGAAGTTTACAAATGCAACCTGTGCGGTAACATCGTTGAAACCATTCATGCCGGAGGGGGGACACTTACCTGCTGCGGAGCGGAAATGGCTCTGCTGACTGAAAACAGTGTTGACGCTGCCAAGGAAAAACATGTGCCGGTTATTGAGAAAGTCGATGGCGGTTTCAAAGTGACTATTGGCAGTGTGGCGCATCCAATGGACGAAAAACATTTCATCGAGTGGATTGAACTGATCGCCGATGGCAAAGCCTATCGTCAATTCCTTAAACCGGGCGAAACAGCTGAAGCCGTTTTCAGCGTTTCGGCTACCTCCGTGACGGCCCGCGAGCTGTGCAATCTGCATGGACAGTGGTCTGTGCAGGGATAATCGAAATACAAATGAATTCAGACAAAATAAAAGCCCCGGCATGAGCCGGGGCTTTTAAGTGTCAGCTGGTTCTCGGGGATTAGGCCCGTGTTACATTAGCTGCCTGAAGACCTTTTGGTCCCTTGACGATATCGAATTGCACCGAATCGCCTTCGGCCAAGGACTTGAAGCCTTCGCCGGAGATGGCGGAGAAGTGCACGAAGATGTCCTCGCCCTGCTCCTGCTCAAGAAAACCAAAACCCTTGCTGTCGTTAAACCACTTCACTCTACCTGTTGTCATGCCACTACTCCTTCTGTCCTGCTTGTTTAATGCACTCGCGATGTCGCGAGTGTGCGTAACGCCAAAAAAAAGAACCCTGGAAGGCTTTTAAAAGTGCCTTGAGGGCCCACTGACTTCAAAAGCTTTTTGAATCTAACATAGTTTTTTTGGTTTGTATGCAAAAATATCATGAGGAATAAATTTTTATTTTCCTTCTGATGGTTGGGTCATGTAAAATGCGACCGGATCAATCGAAACCGCCATTTTCACGTGTCCGTTTTCTGTTGAGCAACCATACAAGCTGTGTTACTCTGTAAAGCTATTTTCGACATCATCCAATTATCGGGAGATACAAGATATGTTCGGTTCAATTATTAAAAATCTCATCGGCAGTAAGAACGAGCGCGAGCTCAAGAAGATGTGGCCGATAGTCGAGAAGATAAACGGGTTGGAACCTGCTGTATCAAGCCTTTCAGACGATCAGCTCAAAGCCAGGACAGCCGAGTTCAAGGGGCGTTATGCTCAAGGGGAATCTTTGGATTCACTGTTGCCGGAGGCGTTCGCGGTCTGCCGGGAAGCAGGGAAACGTGTTTTGGGCATGCGTCACTTTGATGTCCAGCTGATCGGAGGCATGGTTCTGCACTCCGGAAAAATTGCCGAAATGAAGACGGGTGAAGGTAAGACTCTGGTCGCTACGCTCCCCGCATACCTTAATGCCATTTCCGGTAAGGGAGTGCATGTCGTAACAGTCAACGACTACCTGGCAAAACGGGATTCTGAATGGATGGGGCGCCTGTATGGTTTTCTCGGCCTCAGTGTCGGCATCATCATCCACGGGATTGAGGATGAGCAGCGCCGCGAAAACTACGCTGCCGATATTACCTACGGCACAAACAACGAATTCGGATTCGACTATTTGCGTGACAACATGAAGTTCGCCCTGGAAGACTACGTGCAGCGCAGTTTCAACTATGCCATCGTAGATGAAGTCGATTCGATTCTGATTGATGAGGCCAGAACGCCGTTGATCATTTCCGGTCCGACAGAAGATTCAACTGATAAATATTATATTATAGACCGGATCATCCCGAAGCTGGAAAAGGGTGAAGTCATTGAGGTTGAAGCGAACACCCTCTCCGGCAAGCGAAAACAGTATACCGGCGATTTTACCATTGATGAAAAAGCCAAGAGTGCGAATTTGACCGAACAGGGAGTTCTGAAGGTAGAGAAACTTCTCAAGATCGACAACCTGTATGATCCCCGCAATATCGAAATTCTGCACCATGTTAATCAGGCTCTGCGCGCACATGCCATGTACAAGATAGATGTCGATTATGTGGTGAGAGACGGCGAGGTAATGATCGTTGATGAGTTTACCGGTCGACTCATGCCCGGGCGCCGCTGGTCAGATGGTCTGCACCAGGCCATTGAGGCCAAGGAAGGGGTTAAGATAGAAAATGAAAATCAGACTCTGGCCACGATCACCTTCCAGAATTATTTCCGTATGTACAGCAAGCTTTCCGGTATGACCGGCACCGCCGATACAGAAGCGGAAGAATTCCACAAGATTTACAAGCTCTCCGTAACCGTCATTCCCACCAACCGTCCGTTGCTGCGTCCGGATTTTCCGGATGTGATCTACAAGACCGAGAAGGAAAAATTCAAGGCTGTTATCGAGGATATAAAGGCACACTACACCGCCGGTCAACCCTGTCTGGTCGGTACCATTTCGATCGAGAAATCCGAGACTCTTGCAGAGCTCCTGAAGCAGCAGGGGGTCCCCCACCATGTGCTCAATGCCAAACAGCATGAGCGGGAAGCAGAAATAGTCGCTCAGGCCGGTCGTAAAGGATCAATTACGATAGCCACAAATATGGCCGGTCGTGGCACCGACATTGTTCTGGGAGGCAATCCCGAGGGACTGGCAAGAAATGAACTCGGCGGCAGCCCTGAGGCGATTTCAAAAAATCAGATCGAACAGACCCAGATTTTTCAGGAGCGGAAAACGAAGCTTCTTGTCCTGGAAAAAGTGAACAGCGGTGCTCCTGAATACACACGGTTGCTTAACGAAATTGATGCTCTGTCTCAACAGATTGATTCACAGGAAAACGCCCTTTACGAGGAGAACCTGGCCAGATTTAACCTGTTGGTTGAAAAGTACCGGCCGATGTGTGCTGCCGAACATGAGGAGGTTGTCAAGCTTGGCGGCCTGCACATTCTCGGTACGGAAAGACACGAATCCCGCAGAATTGACAACCAGTTGCGCGGTCGTTCCGGCCGTCAGGGCGATCCCGGCTCTTCCAAGTTTTTTCTTTCGCTGGAGGATGATCTGCTGCGCATCTTCGGTTCGGAGCGGGTTGCAAAGATCATGGATCTGTTGAAGATTGAAGAGGGGGAGGCCATAACCCACTCCATGATCACCAAGTCAATTGAAAACGCACAGAAGAAGGTCGAAGCGCACAACTTTGACATCCGCAAACATCTGATCGAATACGATGACGTTATGAACAAGCAGCGCGAGGTGATCTACACCCAGCGGCGCGAAATTCTGGCCGGCCTTGAAATACGTGAAAGTTTTGTCGAGATGCTGGACGAAACTATTGGCGAAATTGTCTCTACCTACGCCATCGAGAAAATCCCGGCGCACGAATGGGATTGGAATGGTATCGGCGAGATCGTCTACAAATGTTTCAACCTACAGCTTGATCTCTCGCAGGAGATGCTGAGCCGGCTCGTTCCGGCCAATTTCCGCGACACCCTCAAGCAGCAGGCCCATTCCATCCTTGCAGCCAGGGCACAGGAGTTTGGAGACGAACTGCTCGACTACCTTATCAAACGGATTATGCTGCAGGCCATCGATACACACTGGAAAGACCACCTTCTGAATATTGACCACCTGAAAGAAGGAATCGGACTGCGCGGCTATGGTCAGAAAGATCCGAAGCAGGAGTACAAAAAAGAGGCGTACAATCTCTTCATGGAGATGATCATCCGCATCAGGGAAGAGGTAGTCGAGAGGATTTTCTGGGTGCAGCTGGACCGGGGCGGGGAAGAAATCGAAGAGATAGAAGAAGAGCAGCGCAGCAAAAAACTGGTCTTTAATCTTGCAAGCAACGAGGAGCGGGCACAGGAGCCGGCCAAAAGCCAGAAAGTTGCCGGACGCAATGCTCCCTGTCCGTGCGGGAGCGGCAAAAAATACAAGAAATGCTGCGGGAAATAAAGGCGCTGCGAAATCTGCAACATTCTTGACCCACATGAACATCGGCCCCGCTTTTCGAAAGAGAAGCGGGGCCGGTTATTTTTCTGCATCAATAGCAGGAGTGGAGATTACCTATTCAACGCCGCTTTTCCGGTCTCAATTTTCAATTCTCCCAAGCACCGTGACCGGGTGATTGAAACGGAACATGAGGGTAAACAAAAAGCTGAAGACTTTCGCCTTAGATTTTCTCCGAGTCCCTGTGCCTGAACCAGAGACACGTCATAGCCGGCTGCATCAAGGCAGATGACAAAACGAGGATCGGCGATTTTTTTCATGATTGATTACTCCAGTAATGGGTCCGGCTATCACAAGCATTGTGCTCTCTTACTGCCCCTCGCAGTTACGCGGCCTTTGAAAATTCGGCTACGACAGAACGCCCAAGACAATAAAGTGCGCGTTCTATGGCTGGAGTTTTTGATGGATGCTGAGGATCAAGCATCCGCCGGATTTCTTTCTCGTCAACACCGATGCGGCGCGCAAGTTCGCTTTTGCTGATGTTGTCATCGCGCATTGCTTGATACAAAGCGGCTTTAAGGGATGTGGAGAGCGGGACGGTAACCATCTGTTCACCCTGCTTTTTGCGGGATGGCGCCGGAATGTCAACGCCTCGTTTCATGCGTGAAGCCACGGCTTCTTCAATGGCGTCCGATGCTTCATGCAGGGCTTGTGTTGCTGTTTCCCCCTGTGTGATGGCTTCGGGGAAGTCGCGGCACGTTACGGTGAAACCGCCGTCAATGGCGTCGGGTGTGAGTTCAACGGGGTAGACCATGCGTATCATTTATTATGCTCCCATGATTTCGTCAAGTGTGATGCCAAGCTGTTTGAGCATGGCGTGAAAGGCGCCGGATAGACAGGATAACCACGGATAAAGACGCAACAAAATCTATAAAAGGGGATAACCAACAGGGTAAATCAATGTATTACAGTAACTACCTGTTTTTATGCGACTTTATCCTGTTAATCCATGTTCAAATGCCTTTTCTAGGATAAACGCATGTTCATCAGAAGTGTGCTTTACAGCGTGGCTCATCGCACCAGTGTCCCGTCGTACCTGATGCTGGAGCCGTCAAAGGCTGCATTCCTACACCGAAGCGTGGGAATGATGAATTATTAGAAAAATGGATTAAAAATAATATTAGAATCCTTGACAGCGCTTCAATAAATCTATAGGAGGAATGCACCAAAATATATTACTCCTTAACTTCACAACTCACAACTCACAACTCACAACTCACAACTGCTTCGACTCCGCTCAGCAGACGTCACATGTAGCTCCGGCTGCGCACGTCACAAATCCTCTGGAACAACCGTTTATTTCACCCGCAGAGGCGCATGATATGCGCCAGGGGTTCCACGTTGCAGCACCTCTGAATCCACTCTTCGGCCCTATCGATAGCAGGAGTGGAGATAATTTTTCAACGCCGCTTTTCCGGTCTGATGTTGACCGGGGGAGCGGCGTTTTTTTGTTTATTAGCCGATGGAACGCAGTTTTTCTTCGGTCTGTTTGGGAAGAACGGCGGGAATGAACAGGGAGGCGGGATAACAGTAACCTTCTCCCGATTCATCAACAATACGATACAAACCGTGGGCTGATGACACTGGATCAGGCAACAGTTCGTACAATTTTCGGGGAACCAGAGACACGTCATAGCCGGCTGCATCAAGGCAAATGACAAAATGAGGATCGGCGGTTTTTTTCATGATTGGTTACTCCAGTGTCTGTTTGATTTTGAACTCTTTACGGCCAATGCCGGTGGCTTCATACCAGTGTATCTCGGCTGAAACAACTGCGCCGTCGGGCAGTCTGACATCGGCAACGCCTTTGCGTTTACGCCAGCGTCCAAAGCCGTACATTTTTTTCAAGCGGGCAAGTTCGCGAATGGCGGTTGCTGTTGCAAAAGTTTCAACATCAGTAATGGGTCCGACTATCTCAAGCATTGGGCCCTCTTTTGACGTTGGCATTCCGGCATTGATCACAGCTCGTGCTTGCATCTATAACATATCCGAACTGAAATCGTCAAAAGTAAAGGGGGAAATTGATTCGGCAAGCGGGAGCTTGGTAACGAGAATAAAATGCGGTTATTTGTAGGGGCGAAGCAAGGTTCATCTGCTTCGCCCGCCTTTGACCTCTGTGGCAGCAAGGGCGAAGCACGATAAAACCGTGCTGTCGCCCCTACGGAAAATATAACCGCTCTTGTGTCGACGTTAGAAGTGTAACATAGGTACATGCTGCATTTTCTCCTCGTTACGCAGCTTCTGCTGCGTAACGAGAAAATCCATAGTTCATATGATTTGCATTCATTTGTACCAATAAAAGGATGGTTTATTATGAAACGCTTATTGTTTATCCTGGTTGCACTTTGCTCGATGTATGGAGGGATTGTACATGCCGATATTACGAGTGGGCTTGTGGCATACTATCCTTTCAACGGCAATGCCAACGATGTCAGTGGAAATGGCAACAACGGCACGGTATATGGCGCAACCCTGACGACTGACAGATTCGGAAATGCAAATAACGCGTACACTTTTGACTGTGTCGGAAATTATATTAAGACTCCACCAATACAGAAATTCTTCACTGATGAGTCAGTAACTTTATCTGTATGGTTCAAACCTGACAGCGGAGGAGTTATTATTGATGAAAAGGATAACTTTGACTATCCCGGATGGCAAGATAGTCAGATAGAAATTTTGAATTCAGGTATGGTATCTATCAAAGTATGGGATTTACCTAAAGTTGATTTGGGTGTCGTTACTTTTGGAACATGGCATCATGTTGTATTACGATATAGCAAAGCTGAACTCAAGCTGGATGGCTTTCTTGATGGTAGAGTATCAGCTAGTATAACCGGTGACAGGACGGCACCATTTGAACAATATCTTCAACTGACTTACGGGTTTGGTCAGCTTCTGAATATAGGCTTGCCAACGATTCTTGCTCCAACAAATCTATCGCAACAAACTCAGTCTGCTATGTTGATGTCAATTTTATACCGACGGTTAAAGGTGTCAGGACTGCGACGCTGAACGTTCCATTTGATGCAAAATCGCTGACTTCATCGCTAACCGGCACCGGCATCACCACCATAATGGGCACGGTCACCGACCTCTCCAGCAGTGCCAAACTAGCCGCTGCAACCGTCACCATCTCCAGCGGAAGCACCCAAACCGACACATCCGGCAACTTTATCTTTGACCCGCAACCCGCCAACGGAGTCTACACCGTCACCATCACCAAATCAGGCTACAGCACCGTCACCATCAACAACGTCATCGTCTCCGACACCGCCGGTGCAACGCTTACCGTCGGCATGGCCCCAACCGGAATCCTCAACTTCACCACAGCATCCGGCCCGCTCTTACATGCTGAAACTGGTGTCGCTTACAACCAGGCAGTAAAAATCACCGGCGGCGTCGGCCCCTACATCTTCAGCAAAGCCTACGGCACACTCCCATCCGGTCTTGCCCTCAACCCGGAACTTGCCACCATCAGCGGCACACCAACCACCGCCGGCAACTATACCTTTGCAGTGGGAGTAACCGACAAACTCGGCGCCTACGCCGAACGCGAGTTTTCAATCGAGGTCACCATACCTTTTGTCGTGACCAGCGCCCCCTTGCCACGAGGCACCATTGGCACGGCATACAGTTCATCGTTAACAGCCAGCGGCGGTAAAACCCCTTACAGCTACTCGGTAACTTCCGGAAGTCTCCCCAGCGGGCTGACTCTGACAGCCGCCACCGGCAGCATATCGGGCAAACCCACAACTGCCGGAACATATACCTTCACCGTCCAGGTTGCCGACGCCTCCAGCCGCACCACAAGCCAAAGCTTCACCATCCTGGTTGATGCAGCCTTGAGCAACACCACCGGCCGCCTGAACGACGGAATCGTCGGAACTCCCTTCACCCAGACCTTCACCGCCACCGGCGGCCTGACGCCATACACCTGGGGCGTCTACTCCGGTTTGCTGCCCATGGGACTTACCCTCAACCCAACAACCGGCATCATCACCGGCACCCCCGTCTTCTCCGGCGCCGCCACCAGCAGCAACACCCTGCCGTTCGTGATCTCACTGCAGGATTCCTACGGCCGCGTCGTCTACAGACAATTTGCAATCAATGTGCTCAACCCGCTGCTGATCCTGACCTCAAGCATGCCCAACGGCCTCGTCTCAACCCCCTACTCCGAAGCAATCCGAACCAGTGGCGGCAACGGTCCCTACAGCTTCAGCCTGACCGGACAGCT
>Ga0194037_1000373_pt1 | contig 35335 bp, 31 predicted proteins | sample JunL306m_MetaG_FD_148653 | JGI IMG/M metagenome (GOLD analysis project Ga0194037, IMG submission 148653) | Anoxic zone freshwater microbial communities from boreal shield lake in IISD Experimental Lakes Area, Ontario, Canada - Jun2016-L304-6m | ecosystem: Environmental > Aquatic > Freshwater >... | reverse complement strand
GGCATCGCCCTTACCACCGGCGTAGACGTAACCACCGCAAAAGCCGGCACCATCAGCCTCGACGCCGAAGCTGGTGCACTCGTCATGGATGGCACAGCAACCGCCACGGCCAGCGGCAGTAGCTTGCGCCTTAACGCCGCCAGCGACATCACCATCGGCAACCTGAGCGCCACGAGCGTCAGCCTCGTCGCCGACACCGGCGCCCTGATCAACGCCGCCGGCAGCAGCAAAAACGTAACCGCCAGTAACCTGCGGCTGAACGCCGACGACGCCATTGGCACACCAGCCCGTCACATAAGTACCAACGTAACCACCCTGAGTGCCACGAGCATCGGCAGCGACAGCGCCGGCATCTACCTGACTGAAGACGACAGCATCACCATAGACAGCGTAGTCGTCACCGTCACCACCTTTAGCAGCGACGCCACAACCACAACCATAACCGACGCCAGTCAGTCCGACCTTATCAGCGGCAAGAACGGCAACATCGTCCTTAGCACCTTAAACGGCGGCATCACCGTAAACGACGGCGACACAAACGGCAGCGGCGTCAGTGCCCACGGCAACCTGCTCCTGCAGGCCGGAGAAACCAGCGAACTCACCAACGCCGACATCAGCATAACCGCTGCCATCATCAGCAACGGTAGCATCAGCATCATCGGCGCCGACAGCATCCTTCAGAGTGCCGCCGGCGACATAACCACCCTCACAGCCGGCACCACCATTGACCTCAAAGCCGACGCCGCCCTCACCATGGCCGACGGCGCACTTACCCGAACAGATAACGGCAATATCCGCCTTGAAACCACAACCGGCGACATAACCATTGGCGAACTAAGCTCCGGCACCGCAAAAACCGCCCTCATCGCCACCGCCGGCAGCATCCTCGACCTGGCCGCAGACAGCAGCCAGTCGGACATAACCGCCGGCGACCTGATCCTGACCGCCGGCAGAGCCATCGGCGAAACTGGCAACCACCTTGAAACCACCGCTGTCAACCTGAGCACCAAGACGACCAGCGGCTCCACCTTCATCACCGAAACCGACAGCATCACCGTTGGCGACCTGACGATCACCGCCTGGCGTGTGCAGAACGACGGTGCCGTAGTCGCAATCTCCCCGGTCAGCCAGAAAGACATTATCAGCGGCGGCGCAGTAGAACTCCAGGCAACCGGTGACATCCTCATGTCGACCGGCAGCATCATCACCACAACCACCGGTAGCGACATAACCCTCCAGTCAATCAGCGGCGACATAACCCTGGAAACCATCAACGCTGGCAACGGCAACGTAGCACTGACCGCCGGCAGAGACATCATCGACAGCAGCGCCACCCCGACGTCCGACATCCTGGCCGCCACGCTCGCCATTACCGCCGGCAGGAGCATCGGCAGCGGTACCAACCACATAGAAACCAGCGTCACCACCCTATCGCTGGCAGCCGGCAGTGGCGGCTGCTATCTGAGCGATAGCGATGACATAACCACCACCGCACTCAGCACCGTATCAGGTGGTAACCTTGTCCTCATAAGCGCAGCCGGCAGCATAACCATCAGTGGCAGTGGCGGAGCAATCAGCGGCAACATCCTTCTCGGCGCCCGGACCACCGGCGCTGACATCTCCGTAAACTCGGATATAAGTGGCAGCAGCATAACCATCGCCGCCGCAGACCAGATCAGACAGAGCGCCACCACCGATATAACCGCCACCACCAGCATAGACCTTACAGCCGTCATCATAGACATGGCTGACGGTGCTACAGCATCAAGCATCAGCGGCACCATCCGTCTTGAAGCAACCACCATGAACATCGGCGCTCTCTCAACCACGGCAGGAATCAGCCTCACAGCGAATACAATAACCGATGCCGGGGCAGACGAGACCGACATCACTGCCGCAACCCTCCGGCTCACAGCAGATCAGATCGGCAGCGGCGCCAACCACCTCGAAACTGCCATCAGCACACTGAGCGCAAACATCGGCAATGGCGGCATCTACCTGACCGGACAAACCGGCCTGGCCATCGACCGTACCGGGGCAGTCACCGTAAACCGCATCAACAGAGACGGCACAACCACCCTGATCACCGACGCCAGCCAGTCTGATCTGACCAGCCTCGGCGTAACAGTCCTTGAAACAACCACCGGAGACATAACCGTCAACGGTGGCGGCGACGGCATCGGCATAACCGGCGCCAACATCCTGCTTAATGCCCGGGGAGCCGGCAGCAGCATGAAACTTAACGCCGATATCATCGCAAACAACATCACTTTGCACGCCACCGACACCATCCGGCAGAGCGCCGGCGCAGACATCATCGCCACCGGGAACAGCAGCATCGACCTCAATGCAGCGGCACTAGAGATGGCTGACGGCTCCACCCTTGCCAGCAGCAGCGGCACCATCCGGCTGGAAGCATTCTCCCTGAGCATCGGCGCCATTACCACAACCGGCAGCGTCAGCATAAAAGGGGGCAACATCCAGGACAGCGGGGCAGACGAGACCGACATAACCGCCAGTTCTCTACGTCTTGACGTCACCCAGGCCGGAAGCGACGCAAACAACCTGGAGACCCTCATCACCACCGTAAGTGCAACCGTAGGCAGCGGCGGACTGTATCTTAACGAGACAAACGACCTGACCATCGACACCGTAGCAGCCACATCCGTAACCAGAATACACAGCGACGGCACAACCACTACACAGACCGACAGCGCATTGGCAAATATAACCGGCGCTTCCGCCATCAGCATAAAAACCGGCGGCAGCATAACTATGGCAGCCGGATCGCTCGTAACCTCAAGCGGAGGCTCCGTAGCCCTCAAGGCCACCGGTTCCCTCACCGTAGCCACCGTCAATGCCGCAGCCGGCAACGTCACCCTGGCGGTCGGCTCCCAGGGGCGTATAACCGATGCCGATCAGGACAACAGCGTCAACGTCACCGCCGCCTCAATAAACATAATCGGCCATGGTCCCGCACACAGCAGCACCTCCGTGAATCAGAGCCTGATTGACAGCCTGAAAAAACAGGCCATCGAAACCTCGGCCCGCACCATCTACCTCTCTTCCGGTACAAACAGTCCTACAACAACCGATGTACAGATCGGCTCCGAAGGCATAGCGATCCTGCGTGAAGACACCGCCTGGTCACTGCAGTTCATAAACAGCGGCATATTTACCCCATCGCTAAAACAGATTCCGCAGACCGGCATAACCGCCCAGTCGACCGCAAGCGGTGCCAATGGCTGGCAGTTCCTGCGAGAACTAGATTACCAGCTTTTAAACCACATGGGAGCCAAGACAGAAACCATAAAAACCGCCGGGATGGCCCTGCCCAAGCTACTGCTCAAACCGGATACCGCCAGCTACGGACTGATAGACAGTGTAAAAACCGTCCTCTATCAACAGCCGACAGTTGCTGACGTAATCAAAGACGCTAAAGACGACCTATTCGGGCTTGATCTGCTCGAAATCGGCAGTCCCGCCATGATTCCGCTGTTTGCCGCTTCAGAAGGGCCGGCCATGTTTGAATACTGGATTGAAAATGTTACGTTGTAAAAATTAATGAATAGTAGGGAAAAATACTGTAAATTAAGAGATAAGCCGTTTGTAAAACTGGCTTTTGGCAAGCAGGTTTTATGAGGGGCTTTCTTTATGACAGGATGGTTAGCATGGCAATAGGATTTTTACGTGTATGTGCAGCGCTTTTGTTTGTGTCCTGTTTGATTTGTGCCAACGCATTAACAGCTGGAGCTGCAGACAACAGTGTAAAATTATCGTTGGATAACGTAGTTCACGAAGTTGTCTCCCGCAATTCCAGTGTTTTGTATGACTATATTCAAACAAATATTTCAAAGGAAGGAATTGCATCAGAAAAGAGCATCTATGTTCCTGTTGTGCAATCATCATTGATTAGTCAAACCAACTCCGCACAAAACTCTACAGATGAGCTGCTATCTCGTCAGGCAACAAATTATGAGGAGTTAAATAACGGTTTTGATCTTGGTTTTAGCGGGCTTATACCAAGCGGCGCTCAATGGGATGTAAAGCTTGTCAATTCTATGAAAAACAGCACATCTATCGACAATTACAGGAGTTATCGATATGAGTATAATGGCACTCTGAAGCTGACTATAGATCAACCGCTTCTCAAAGGTTTTGGTTCTAAGGTTACCGGTGCCAGAATCGATTTGGCCGCAATGCAAAGCTCAATTGATTATGGAAAATTTGAACAGAAGATAATGGATTTGCTCGGTACTACAATTCAGATCTATTGGAAATTATATGGGGCTCAGAAAATATGTGATTCCTGGTTGAATTCCATTCTTATTTCAGAAAAATCCATAGTTGATATAGAAAACCGCGTTAAAGCAGGAAAACTTCCGGAGACCGAGCTGCTTGAAGCAAAAAGCGGTCTGCTTCAGCGTCGAACTGAGCTTTACGCTGCCCGCAGCAGACTGGTGGAGATTCAGTCACAACTCTATACCTTAATGAACATGAACTATCCGGTGGAGCCTGGTATCAAAATATTTGAAATGGATGAACCGGAGCTGGAAAAAATTACTGTTTTTGATCATACCTATTATTTACAGTCTGCTCTTGCCAAGTGGCCGGAATATCAAAACGCTAAAAAACAGGTACAAAAAGAAAAAATCCAACTTGGTTTTGCGGATAACCAGACGCTTCCCCAGTTAAATCTGGTCGGCTCTGTTGGTACCAACAGCATGGGAAGCAAGTACCCCGAGGCATATCAACATCTGGTTGAAGATTCTTTTCTGAGTTGGTCTGTTGGATTAAAACTTACCTTTCCCTTATGGGAAGGGGCGGCTTCGAGCGCTCATTTGATGGCAAAATTACGTATGCAGCAAGCTGAAGTGGAGCGGGATGCTCTGGAAAAAAGTCTGTCAAATTCCATTTACAGTAAACTGGACGCTGCTACAAGTATGAAGGACCAACTGCGCGAGCTTCAAGAAGGGTTGAAGATCCGTTCAAAGCTTCTTGCGGTAGAACAGGAAAAGCTGAAGAGTGGCAGAGTCAGTCAAAAAGCACTGCTGGCACAGGAGGAAGAGTTCGTAAATTTTCAGCGTAGATATTTGTCTGGAATTATCAGCTTTAAAACCGCTGTTGCAGTACTTGAAATTTCAAGCAGCGATATTTTATCCAAGTATGGTATTGATGCATCTAAATACACGCCAAAGCAGTCAGAATCTTCTGTGTTACCATGGGACCGGAAATGAAAAAAGTAAGTATCCTAATTATGATTGTTATGTTGTTTTGTTTCGCTGGAGCCGCTTTTGCGGCTTCGTCTCTTGAAGGAATTGTTAAAGCGGTTCATGAAGTGGAGTTGGCGTTTCAGCTTGATGGTGTGATTGCGAAAACCCTGGTTAAAGAAGGCATGCGGGTGGGGAAGGGTGAGGTGCTGGTTCAGTTGGATGATTCGCTGCAAAAGCTTGAGGTTTCACGACGGGAAGCCATTTTAAATGATCGCGCTGAAATCGACTCCAACAAGAAAAACCTTTCTATCACCAAAGAACTTTTAGCTTCTGCTCGTGACCTCTACAACAAAATGTCGGCCGTCAGTCATGATGAAGTTATGAACCTGGAAATGCAATATCACTCCATTGCCGGGAAAATAGAGGTTGCCGAAGCGAGAAAAACACAGGAGCAGATCGAATATCTTATCTCCAAGGAGATGCTGGCGAGATATTCTCTTATATCTCCGATTAACGGAGTGATTACTCAGATCAAACGCGAAGCGGGAGAATGGGCCAAAACAGGGGAGATATTAGTCTCTGTGGCCGATACTTCGACGTGTTATGCCGAATTCAATATTGAGGAAAAGCTGACTAGAAATCTTCGAGCGGATAAGCGAATATCCATTAAGGTTAGAGAGGGTGATGCCTTGGTGCAGAAGATGGGAAAAATCATATATGTTTCGCCGGTTGCGGATAAGGCCAGTGCTTTGGTCAGAGTGAAAGTTGAATTTGAAAACAAAAACGGGAAAACTGTGCCGGGAATATTGGCGTACCTTGAAATACGGTAGATTTGGAAAATATCCATGATTGAAGAAATAAAGGCACATTACGAGAAAGATGGCGCAATGGCCGTTCTTGACAGGCTCAAGCGCCTGCGCCGCTATGATGGAGATGAATCTTCTTTCTGGTTGAATTACCTGGCACTGGTGGCTTTGCTCTGTCGTTCTCCTGTCGCTTTTCTTGTTCTTAGCACGGGCAACGACTGGAGTCTGGGGGATATAAAGTATGATGAAACGGGTGGAACACTGGATATTACCGGTATATACTCTTCCTTTGCCGGGTTAATGCCCAGAGCAATTAAGAGCGGATTTGCCTACGAACGCTCGCCGCTGAGTGTGCCGGGAAAAGCATCACCATTCCTGCTTGCACTTCATCTGGATAGCTATGATGGTGAATTTGTTTCCGGCATTTGCATCATTGTTGACAAGTCCAATGCGCAGCTGTTCAGCGATGTTGTGTTACGGGCTGGTTTGATCTCCGATATTCCAAGGGATTATTATAGTAATAGCAGAACTGTTTCTCAAGAAGTGAGTGCTTCTCAAAAATTGGCCGTATCGCCAGACCGAGAGATGGATGCGATTGTCGATCTTGCGCACAGCGTAATGACACAATCTCGATTTATAACGGCATGCTCAACTGTGGTTAATGAAATTTCCCATAAGTTTAACTGCTCCAGGGTAACTATCGGCTGGCAAAAGCGTGGATATGTCAGACTTGTGGCAGTCAGTCATCTGGAAGAGTTTAAATCCGACAGTCCTGCTCCAAAACAGCTGGAAATGCTCTTTGAAGAAGTCGTTGATCAGGATACCGGAATAATTATTCCAGCGGAGCTCCCTCATTTTGTTGTCGATCGCGCCCACCGTGACTTTGTCACCGCCAATGTTTTGAACCAAGTGATCTCGCTTCCCGTTTACCTGAATGAGACAACAGTCGGAGTCATCACCTGTGAATTAATGCAGGAGAAACTGTCACTCCACCAGATTGAACTGATTGCTCACCTGCTGGAGATCGTATCGCCTTGGCTTGGGGCGTTGCACTATCAGGACAAATGGTTTGGAGCCAGACTGCTGCACAAATTTAAAAATATGGGTAGCAGTTGGATGACCGCCGAGCGACTGGCATTGAAGGTCTCTCTCTCTGCGGCAGTTATGCTTGTTCTGCTGACACTGATAGTCAGGCTGGATTATCGGGTTGAGGGTGTTGCGTCCCTGCAGACAGATCTGGTCAGATATGTTTCCGCACCGTTTGACGGCGTTGTTCAGGATGTTTTTGTCAGAGAAGGCGAGAAAGTAAAGGTCGGAGAACGCCTGCTGGCACTGGATACAAAGGAACTCCGCCTGAAGCAGACTCAGGAATCGGCGGACATTGTTCGTTTTGTTCAGGAGGCGGACAAAAGTAGGGCGCAGAATGCTTTGGCTGATATGAAAATAGCGCAGTCTAGGGTTGATGAACTTTCCGCCGAGATAAAAAGAACGAATTACAATCTCGAACGAGCGACAATGACTGCTCCCGGTGAAGGGATTGTTGTAGAAGGTGACACTAAAAAACTTCTCGGTGCCCCGGTTGCCAAGGGTGATGTTCTGATGAAAATTGCTCGCGTTGAAAAGATGTATGCTCAGATAAAGATCAGAGAAAGAGATATTGATGAAATAAAAAACGGCATGTCCGGAGATTTGGTGCTGATCAGCCAGCCTGAAAATATCTTCTCCTACAGAGTCGAAAAAATGATTCCCCTGGCAGAGATTGACCAGCATGAAGGGAACGTATTCGTGATCAAAGCGATCTTTAATGATCAGTCCAAGAGCTGGTGGAAGCCAGGTATGAGCGGTGTAGCGCGAATTGATGTGGGTAAACGGACAATTGCCTGGATTTTGACACATCGTATTGTTGATTTCATACGCATGTATATCTGGTGGTAATGTGAAGGGTAGCCTCTTTAGCGATTCATGGTTCAAGGTAGCCAAACTTCATGCCAGTCTTAATAGTTCTGTTGAGATACAAAAACAGCTGTATCGCGGAGAGACCTGGTATGTGGTCAGGAGTTCATTCGGTGGTGAGTTCTATCGCATCACCCCTGAAACCTATGATTTTATTGCAACTCTTACTACTGATGTAACTATAGAAGAACACTGGGAGCGGTTTCTCGACCAGTATGAGGGGGCTGCGCCGACCCAGGATGAAGTCATTCATGTGTTATCCGATCTTTATGCCCATAATCTGCTCTATTTCAAGAATGTGCCGAACGTGGGACATATCTTTGAACGCCGCACTGAAAAAAAGCGAAAAGAGCGGGTTAACGCTTTAATCTCTCTGTTATCCATTAAAATACCGCTGTTTAATCCGGATTCCCTTCTTACTTCCTTGTCGCCGCTATTCAAGTATCTGTTTGGTTTCCCGGCTTTTATCATCTGGCTGGTGGTAATTATTTTCGGTGGAAAAGCTGCTGTTGGTGAATGGTCGCAGATCGCTGACGCCTCGCAGGGAATGCTGGCACCAGGTAACCTGGTTTTCATGTATGCGGCATTGGTAATTATGAAGCTGGCACATGAATCTGCTCATGCCGCAGCAACAAAACATTTTGGTGGCAGCGTCAGGACGGTCGGCCTCATGTTTTTGGTGCTTACACCGCTCCCCTACATGGATGCCAGTGACAGCTGGTTCTTTCAAGAGCGTCGTCAGCGGATGCTGGTAAGTGCCGCCGGCATGCTCTTTGATCTTTTTGCCGCTGCCCTGGCCGCAATGATCTGGGCCGCAACCGGTGACGGAGCGGTTCATGGTGTGGCGTTCAACGTTATGATTCTGGGCTCCATTTCCAGTATTTTCTTTAACGGTAATCCGCTGATTCGGTTTGATGCCTATTATCTGCTGGCTGATCTACTGGAAATCCCGAACCTCTACGAACGTGCCAGGCAGATTTGGTTCTACCTGTTTGAACGGTACCTGTTTAATGTGAAACTTGGTGAAATTCCCGCAGAGGACACACGGGAGGGGTGCTGGCTTATTCTTTATGGCGCAGCCAGTTTTATCTATCGCTGCATTCTTTCGGTAACTATCCTGCTACTTGTTGCTGACCGTTTTCTTTTTCTGGGAGTTCTGCTGTTCTTTGTATCTTTGGTCGTCGGCGTTGTTTTGCCGATAAAGCGCTTTATGACTTTTCTCTCGGGGAGTCAGAGGCTCTTTGGAGTCAGAGGCAGGGCTGTAGCGATCTCTGCTTTGATGGCTATAGTTGTCGTTGTCCTGGTTGGATTTATCCCCCTCCCAAGGACAATTTATGCGCCGGGTATTGTTGAGCTTGTCGGGTATAAGAAGGTTTATGCCGCTACGGAAGGCCGGTTGGAGCGGATATATATAAAAAACGGAGATTTTGTTAAAAAAGATCAGGTAATTGCGGAGTTATCCAACTATGATCTGGATCGTGATTTGGATGTAACTGTTTCGCGCATTTCTCAGAATGAAACCATGAAACAGAAAGCTCATTTCGAGGCGACTGCCGATCTCAAGCCGTTGATGGAGCGGGGGACTCTCCTGCATGACCAGTTGAAACATCTCAAACAGCGAAAAAGTGAACTGCAGGTCATTGCTGAATCAGCTGGCATTTTTGTTTCGCCTTCTATTCTGTCATATCAGGGGAGATGGCTAAAGCGTCAGACCCAGATCGGTTCCCTAGTTGCGGAAGGTGATGCCAAGTTTTTGGCGGTTGTTTCCCAAGACCAGGCGTTTGATCTGTTTAAGGAGAAATATTATCATGGCTTGGTAAAACTTTTTGGCAGTCCGAAACACCCGCTGCTGATTTCCGGTATTGCAGTAAATCCCTATCAGAAGGATGAGCTTCCGTCTGCTGCTTTAGGATGGTTGGGAGGTGGCGAGGTGGCTGTTTCAACAACTGACAGGAGCGGGAAAAAAACCACAGAATCATTTTATGAGCTTTCAGGAACACTCAAACCCCAGAATGACCCCGTATCCCCAAAAGTACTGCATGGACGTGCCGGGATATTACGAATCTCACTCCCTTCACAAACTTTTTTCCATCTGGCCATTATGAAAGTTCGTCAAACGCTGCAAAAGCGCTATAAAATCTGAGTAATGGGCAAGGAAAAAATTCTTCATAACGGTCTTGATGGCCTTTTATACAGCGCCTATGGTAGTGCCCTTCGTCTCTTCTTTCCGGTCAGGCGACTACGAGCCGCTGCCATGGTTGCATCGGTTGTTGCCCAACAATCGGTCTTTATATCAGAGACGGATTTTTCAGAGTTGCTCCTGAAAAGACGATCCGGATTGAGGAAAAAACCAGCTCCTGCAGATGTTCCAAAAGCTTTGGGGGTTGTCAGTGCTGCAGTAACAAAAACATTGGGTATAACCCCGTTCCCTGAACAGCTGATGGGCGCTCTCTGTATGAGTTCAAATATGGCGATTCAGATGCAGACCGGAGAAGGAAAAACTATAACTGCGGCCATGTCAGCAGTTATGGCTGCCTGGCGTGGCGGACCTTGTCATGTGATAACTTCAAATGACTATCTTGCCAGGAGAGATGCCGAACTCATGGCACCCTTATACGAACGTTGCGGTTTGACGGCAGGGTATGTTGTTTCCAATATGGAACCTGAGGCACGTCGAAGCGCGTATTTGTGTGATGTGACCTATTCAACCAGTAAAGAGTTGCTGGCTGATTTTTTACGTGACCGTATGATCGATGAGCAGTCAGTAGGCTCATTCAAGCTGCCCTCCGGATCTGTCACAGGCAAGGTGATGCGTGGCATTCACACCGCCATTGTGGACGAAGCGGATAGTGTTCTTATCGATGAAGCAACGGTACCTCTGATAATCTCGATCCCCAACAGTAACCGGCTGCTTCATGAAGCGGTAATAACCGCCAAGAGATTGGCAGGGTCTTTTAAAATGGTTGGGGATTTCACTTTATTCAGCCGTGGAATGGAAGTTTCTCTGACTCAGTCCGGTAAAGATAAGGTTGCCAGGGCAATATCAGAACTCCCCGGTATCTGGCACTCACCTGAGCGGGCAGAATTTTTGATCTGTCAGGCACTTGCTGCCAGTAACTGTTATCACAAGGATGTTCATTATGTCATTGTTGATGGCAAGATTGTCATTGTTGACGACCGGACCGGCAGAATAATGGAAGGGAGGAGTTGGAGCGGAGGATTGCACCAGGCGATTGAAGCTAAAGAAAATCTGGAGCTGACTGACCCTACCTATTCCCATACTCAAATGAGTTTTCAGCTTTTTTTCAGACTCTACCGTAATCTGGGGGGGATGAGCGGAACCCTGCAGAATGTTGCTGATGAATTGTGGACAATTTATGGACTTAAAACGGTACGAATCCCCACGCATAAACCAAAAAGAATCACACATCTCCGTGAACGGATATTTTTGTCAAACACTGAGAAATGGTGCGCAGTCCTGGCTGAATCCGCGAAAATTGTTGCATCTGGAAGGCCGGTTCTCATCGGAACTCGCAGTATTAAAGAAAGCCAAGAACTCTTTCATAGCTTTTCTGAGGCCGGTATTGATACGTTTCTTTTAAATGCACTTCGCCATGAACAGGAAGCCGAAATTATAGCCGACGCCGGTTCTGCAGGAAGGGTAACCATTGCTACTAATATGGCCGGCAGGGGAACCGATATTTTTGTTTTACCGGAAGTAAATGCTCTTGGAGGGCTCCATGTAATTGCCACTGAACGGCATGAATCCAGACGGGTTGACATGCAGCTTTTCGGCAGAACCGCCCGGCAAGGGGTTCCCGGAAGTGTGCAGATGCTTACCTGTCTTGATGATGCCATTGTGGTGCATTATGCCTGGTCCTGGCTTATTGGTGTCATGAAAAGACTTGCTTTGACCCAGCGTGGTGAACGTATCGCGCTACTGATAAACAGGATCAATCAGAGTCGTGCTGAATCGGCAAAAGCGAGGCTGCGAAAACGCATATTGCAGGCGGATATCAGACAGTCAAAGCTGCTATCATTTGCAAATAATTGAGACATAAGGGGCATCTATGAATAAATGGATTGCAGTTTTCGCTATCGCTCTTTTCATGTTAATTGCCGGTTGCGGTGGCAGCACTACCGCGTTGTCGCCTGATTATGTCGGCGTATTCAAGTCCATACGTACTAATAACGGAAGCACTGTAATTGTCACAATAACAGCTGATGATGGCATTAACTTTACCGGTACCATCGACAAGTTGCCGGCCAAAGGCACATGGGGAGAGATGGTTACCGATCCGCTTGGATTGACCAGTTATCGATTGGATAAGGGCAATGATACAAATTTTGTTAATTTTTATCTGAGCATTGTCAACAACGTTATTTCCGGCACAGCACTCAGGCAGTAGGCTATGAATCCGAGAAACAAAGGCGTCAAGAGGTGACAAAATAGTATGAACATAATGCTCAATAATTATTGCAACCTGGCCTGCCCCTACTGTTTTATTCCTAAAAACAGTGAGCGGATAAACATAACGGATGAAAACATGAGAACATTCATCTTCTTTCTGAAAAAGAGTGGTATCAGGCAACTGAGAATGCTGGGAGGAGAACCGTTGCTGCACCCACATTTTGAAAAATATGTGCGGGCGGCAATTAACGATCCATTTTTCGAGAGTATTCTGATTTTTACCAATGCCACGATATTGTCACACACTCTTGCCGATTCCATTGTCTCTCCAAAAACGGAATTTCTTATTAATCTTAACCATCCTGATGTCATCGGTCAGGAAGTTTTTATTACAACATTAAACAATATCAGCGTTCTGAGAGATGTCTTTCATGCGAAACGTCTGCCCGTTAAAATACGACTCGGGTTGAACATATTCACTCCGGATTTTGATTTTGAATATATCATTAAAGCCTCAGTTGGGTTGTCAATCTATGGAATCCGATTCAGTCTGACGGTTCCAGTGACGGTCGGCGAGATCATAACACAGCAACAGTACCGAAAATTTATCCCTAGGCTGATGCAGTTTCTTGATGCGTGTTATGAAAATCAGATTTTTGCGCGCATCGATTGCAATAATATTCCACCATGTCTCTATGCTGAAGATCAGATGCGTAATCTGATAGCGCTTTCAAATCATGACGTATGCAATAAACAGAGATGTTTCATGCCGATGGATGTTACGCCTGGACTTGATGTTACCAGGTGTTTTCCGTTCTTCGAAACATGTAAAACTAATATTACTTATTTTGATAATGCCAATGAATTGGTGAAATATTTTGCCCTGAACATCGATGCGGCAACTTTTGAAAAGCCGACCTTTGCAGAGTGTTCAGACTGTAGTCTGTACCTGAAGAAAAAATGTCAGGGCGGCTGTCTCAGCTACAAATTCAGAAAGTCGGCCTGAAATGCATCCTATGAACTAATTCATGGCAAATATCCTTCTCACACATCGCTGTAACCGCTCTTGTCCTTACTGCTTTGCCACTGGTCATCAGGAGGGTGACTCTCCTGAAAATATCCTTACCTGGGATAGTCTGGTGTCCCTGATCAATCTGTTGAAAAAGTCTGACGAGAAGAGGGTGTTTTTCCTCGGAGGGGAGCCATCTCTTCACCCGCAGATGGTTGAATTCTGTCTTTACAGCATCAGTCGAGGTGTTGGGGTAACAATGTTCAGCAACGGCATCTGGAGCGAAGCCCTGCTTGCCGGCGCCGGATATCAGCTTTTGCGACTGCCGAAAGACATGTTCAGTATTGTCTGTAATCTGAATCAACCGGATATAGCTTCTGCTGCAGAACTGGTCCGGGTTCACGATTTCCTGTCGTTTTTCGGTAATCGAGTCACCACGGGGTTCAATATATACCGATCTGACTTCGATATAGCGTTCGTTTTTGAGTACATCAGGCGGTTCGGATTGCAGTCAGGTATCCGCATTGGTCTTGCTCATCCGACCCCAGGAAAAACCAATTGTCATCTCAAAATTTCCGATATGCCTAAGGCCGTATCGCGACTGATGTCATATGGTCCTGACTTTTCGGCACATAAAATATCGCTGTTTCTGGACTGTGGGTTTCCGCGTTGTCTCTTTTCAGATGATGACATTTCCCTGCTTTCCCGTCTGAACAGTGATGAAGTTCATTTCGGATGCTCACCAATAATCGATATCGGGCCCGATATGAAGGTCTGGTCATGTTTCCCGTTAATTCGCCAGGATCCCAGACCGGTGATTGAATTCGCTTCGTTTGACGATATCTATCTTCATTATGAAAATAAACTCAATGAACTGCGAACGGATAAAGCCGGAATTTTTAGGGAATGTGAACAATGTCATTATCGAAAAGCGGGGGAGTGTGCTGGTGGGTGTCTTGGTCACTTAACCTAAAAGCGTGCGCAGCGCAATAGCTGAAGCCAATAGCCAGAGTGGTAATTGTTTGTCGTGACACATTTTCAACAACGTTGTCCAGCGCCAGTCAGGCGTTTTTTTACACCAGCATCCTTGTTTTAGCCACCAACTTTAAAAAGGTGGTGGCGTCCTCAATCAGGAAGTCTCCATAAATACAATTCCGCAGGACTGATAAGAAACGGGCATCCATTTAACTATAATACTATCATTGATTTACAAGCCAGTTTTCGTCAGGTGTAGTTAGAATTATCTCTTCTTCATCCGAAAATTACTTTTAAATTATTATTTGAATATCAGTGGTTTCAGCGTTTAAATAACACAATGCAATCTCCGGTAAGTCCTACAGCGTGATCACTATCGGGAAACAGTGTAATGTTAATGAGCGGACCAGGTATATATGAGATCCCACTTTTTTCGGCACTGCCTCAATTAGCTCTGTCGGTTGGTAGAACAGGAAAAACTGCTGGAGAGGCTGTCACCAGTATCAGAACAGCTGCTGGCACTGGAACACAATGTGCCCAGAAGGTACTCATTGCTAGGCGGCCTGGTAAGGTTCTCCGGGGTCTGAGACCGTTGCATGTTTGACATTATGAATTTGCGGGAACCTGGGAGGCCCTACGTCTTCATTTGAAGAATCATTCCAGAGTACGCCTTACAACGGAAGAGGTAGGAAGGCAAACACGACGAGGGAGTCGGATGGCTTCGTAGTACCTGAGAACGCGAAGGGATAGTAGCCGGAAAAGGATGAAACCATGGTTAACCAACTGTCATCAGCCGAAGAGCTGATAGAGCGATTACAGCTGCTCAAGCATCCTGAAGGGGGATGGTATCGTGAAACATACCGCTCTGAAAGTGTTATTTCCGCGACTGCTATTTCTGACAGATTTTTGGGCAACCGGTCTGCTTGCACCGCAATTTACTTCCTCCTCAAATCAGGTGATATCTCAGCCCTGCATCGTATCAAGTCAGACGAACTCTGGCATTTCTACACCGGCGATTCATTGACGGTACATGTCATCACTCCACAAGGTGAATACTATCCCCTACACCTCGGGGCTAAACTCTCAGCCGGTGAAACATTTCAATGTATCGTGCCGGCTGGCTGCTGGTTCGGAGCAGAGTTGCCCGGAGAGGGATACTCTCTTGTAGGCTGCACTGTTGCACCGGGCTTCGATTTTGCGGATTTTGAGATGGGTAATCGAGCCGACCTGATGAGGCAATTCCCTGAACAGACGGAGATTATCCACCGGCTTACAAAAAGTGCTTAGCTCATGTCCAGAATGCCAGGCTTTACGATTCAGATATTACTGGTTGACGGGTAGAAGTTGTAGCTCTATTGAGTGGTCATTTGTAAATGCAAAACAGCCCGCCACTGATTTTATTTTGAAAGCTGATCGGAAGTTATATGAAGTTGACAATGGAGGCATTTGCGTAGAACTAGAAGCGTTACTCCGTGCAGGTGAAAAAAATTCCCGCAGCGTGGGCATTTACAGAGAGCAACCAGAGAGGTGGCGATAATTAAAATGACAACCCAGACACCAAGCAGGGTACCCATCGTCTTGTTGGTGGGCGAGATTTGGTAGGTGACTAATACGGCGGGTACATAGATAAGCAGCGTACCGAAAAAAAACGCGCGCCGCCGTTTTGTTTTTTTGAGGATGTTTTGATATGTTATTTGCTCTTCAGGACTCGACTCCATCTTTCTGCTCTCCCGCTTTGGTAGTTGCGCAGCATGCTGCCGTCACACCATATCATTTTCTGAAAAGGAAATACCAGAGCGAAAAAAAAGCTTCTGCGAGAGCAATAAACAGAAGATACGGTACAACAAAAGCAATCCGGTCATCAGCTAATAATCGATAGATGCCGGGAAATGACGACGGGGCGAGACAAATCGCGATAAGGCTGGCAGCACAGGCGAGTGTGGCCAGAGAACCGGCGATATGAAATTTTATAAAGAAGCTTTCACTTGGTAGCCGCATGACAATCTCTCCGTTATTCTCAACGCCATGACACAGGTTGTTTTTTGCACTGATCTATCATGAGCATCTAAAGTGCCAAAAGACACTCCTAAAATATATTAAAATGACATTAATAATTTCAGGTTGTTACGTTATTTGTTTGGTGTTTGTTGTCGATTTCATGTTTGATTGAAGCGGGCCATCGTATAGAAAAGCTATACACACACGCAGCCTTGATTATCCGGAATAAACGGTCTGTAACGGTGTATTTGTGTGAGTGTGGTTGCAATCACGTGTATATGGTTTATAAACAGAGCTTACCACGGATGAACTACAAGGAACCCACCTCATGAAAATCCGGATATCGCTCATTGCGAAACTTACCTTTGCAACTTCACTGATTCTGCTTGTTTTTATGGGTCTGCTCGATACGATCAATCTTAAAAACTTCCGTAAGGTAATGATAGATTACGCCGTTTCGAATGCGGAACAGGTTGCTGACATAATACATGAGAGCGCATTTGACGCCATGATGAAGAATGACAAAGCAGCTCTGTATCATATGATCGACAGAATTGCCGAAAACAAGCATGTGGAACATATCCGGCTGATTGACCAAAACGGAAAAGTGGTCTTTTCAAACATAACGGGGGAAACAGGGTCTGTCATCGGCAAGCATGCAGATGAATGCAGTATGTGCCATGCGGCAGTTCTGCCAGGTCTCGTGGCATCAACAATGAACCGTAGCCGGATTATCACCGCCCGCTCGGGGAAAGAAGTGCTTGGTTTTACCAAAGCGATTTATAATCAGCCCGCCTGCTCTGCTGCATCCTGCCATTTCCATAGCAAGCATGACACCGTTCTGGGACTGCTCGATATTTCAATATCCCTGGAAACGCTCCGGCAGAAGTCACATGAATATCGCCTTGAATTCATTATGCTGACCTGCCTGCTGTTGGTGCTCATCGGTGTGCTGGTGACAATTCTGACCTACTATCTTGTTGATATCCCGGTGCAGAGGCTTGTCAAGCACAGTGCGCTGGTAGCGTCAGGTGATCGTACAACACGGGTTGCCGTTACCAGCAGAGATGAGCTTGGCGAGCTGTCGGAAGCGGTTAACGATATGACGGAAAGTCTTGGCAAAGCAGACAAGGAGCTGAAGGGGTGGGCCGACAGCCTTGAAAACAAGGTTGCAGAGCGTAGTCGCGAGCTGATGCGGATGGAGGAACAGTTGCGTCGTTCCGAAAAACTGGCCTCGCTCGGCACGCTTGCGGCCGGAGTGGCGCATGAAATCAACAATCCGCTAACCGGAATCCTTCTGTATGCCTCAATCCTGAACAGTGATACGCGTCTTGATCCGGCCTTGGCGCCGGATGTTCAAACCGTAATTTCTGAAACGCAGCGCTGCGCCGATATCGTTAAAAACCTGCTTGAATTCAGCCGGGAGGCGACCCCGGAAAAAGAAGTCATCGCTCTTGACACGCTTCTGGACGAAGTGATCACCCTGTTCCACAAACAACCGGATTTTAAAAACATCGTCATCAGTAAAAACTACGACAGCAATCTGCCGTTGATAGCAATAGATCCCAATCAAATCCGTCAGGTGCTTATGAATCTCGTCATCAATGCCGGTCATGCGATGCCGCAGGGTGGGGGATTGGACGTGTCGACGTTTCGCTCTGCAGATGGGGACTATATCTGTGCCGCGTTGCACGATAGCGGCGATGGGATATCGGAGGAAAACCTGACCAGGATTTTTGACCCGTTCTTTACAACAAAATCAACCGGTACCGGTCTTGGACTCTCAATATCCTACGGAATTATTGAAAATCATGGCGGAAAAATTGATGTGCAGAGCCGACCTGGAACAGGGACGACATTCACCATCAAGTTTCCGTTTTCAGGGTGAACCGTCAATGTTCTCCGCGTGCCGATATCCCCAGTTTTTTCATCATGCTCTGAAAATTAGGCCGTAGTATGCCGGTCTCTTCAGCCGCTCTGGTGACATTCCAGCCATTTCGGTCAAGGGCGTTGCGTACAAACAGTCCCTCCAGTGACTCCATGGCATGATCACGAATATGGCGCTTCATCTCCTTGAGCTCTTCAGCATTCTGTGGAATACGCTCAATCACCAGGTTTGAAGAGGCATCATTACTGTCCCACAGCTCAAGATCTTCATTGCGAATCACATCTCCTTCCGCAAGTACGACCGCCCGCTCGATCATGTTTTCCAGCTCACGTACATTTCCCGGATAAGCGTAGTTTTCAAGAAACGACATGACATCAGGTGCGACGCCTCTGATCTCCTTGCCGATTTCGGTTGTATATTTTTTAAGAAAATGGCGGATCAGGATCGGTATATCCTGCTTTCGGTCACGCAGCGGCGGAAGCTCAATCGGAATTATGTTCAGGCGAAAAAACAGATCTTCACGGAAGGTCCCCTGTTGAGACATGATTTTGAGGCTTTTATTTGTAGCGGCAACCAGATGAATGTCTATCGCTATTGGTTGCGTACCGCCGATAGGTGTTATTTTGCGCTCCTGCAGCGTTCGCAGCAGTTTTGCCTGAGTCGAGAGACTGATGTTTGATACTTCATCCAGAAAAAGTGTACCGCCGTCGGCAACCTTGAAGAGTCCGGTCTTAGCCTGAACCGCGCCGGTAAACGACCCTTTGACATGTCCGAATAATTCGCTCTCCAGCAGGGTTTCCGCCAGCGAAGAACAGTCGACTGCGACAAACGGTTTTTCTCTGCGGGGGCTGTTGTCATGGATAGCGCGGGCTGCCAGTTCTTTGCCGGTCCCGCTTTCTCCGGTGATAAGCACCGTGCTGTTGGTGGCGGCAACGCGCATGATGCGATGATACACTTTCTGCATCTCCTTGCTTTCGCCGATAAACTGGTGAAAGCCATGCTGCCGGCTGACCTCTTCATTGAGGCAGGCATCTTCCGGTGAAGCGGTGCGACTGGAGAGGGCGCTGCGCACCTTTTCCAGTAACACGTCAGGGGCGAACGGTTTTGAAATATAATCCTTGGCCCCGTTTTTCATGGCTTCTACTGCCGTCTCAATCGAGGCATAGCCGGTAATCAGGATTACCGGAATATCGGGTTGGAGCGTCCGGACGCTTTTTAAAACGTCGATGCCGCTCATACCCGGCATTTTCAGGTCGGTTATGATCAGGTCGAATTCACGCTTTTGCATGATTTCAATGGCACTAAAACCGCTTGAACAGGTCTCAACGACAAAAGGTTCTCGCGAGAGAATGCGTTTCAGGCCATCTCTGATGACGTCTTCATCGTCAACAACAAGAATTCTGGAATTTTCCATGTAGTTTCCTTTGCATTGGTATCGTTTTAAACCGTACCAATTTTTTTGAACATGTCAACCTCCTCACAGCCGGAATAGCAGTCAGTTGAAAATTTGAAAATTTATTTACTGTAACTATACTTGTCAGATGCAAAAATGGTGATACAAGCATAGGGTGCGTATAAACCGGTCCAGATGTTGAAAAATTGAACAGGCGGGATAGGGAGATGATGATATGGATTCTTCGTGCAGAACAATCCGGATGTTTCTAGTTTTATGTATTCTTTCGACAATGCCGGTTCTGGCAGCTTCTCCTGAAAACAACGCCTGTATGGGGTGCCATGGTCAACGCGACGCTCTTGGCGCAGGTAAAGATCGCGTTTTTATTGATCCGGTCAAATTTGCGGCCACAACACACGCCATAATCGGCTGCAGCTCCTGTCATGACCGGGTGTCTCGCGGTCACCCTGATGACGGCTACGCTCCTGCACGAGCTTCCTGCGGAGATTGCCACAGTCCCATATATGACGAATATTCCAAAAGTCTTCATGGATCAAAAGCCGGCTGCAGCGATTGTCATAATCCGCATGAAGTACGCCTGCCGGCATTCATGTCGGGTGATGAAATCAATGGCAAGTGCGCTCGCTGCCACGACACCAGAAAAACCATTCAAAGCCACTCCCGGTGGCTCCCTCAGGCGGATTTGCATATCGATTCGCTCCCCTGCATTACCTGCCATACCGGTTCCAAGGATTATGTCATTACCCTCTCTATCGAAAGTCGCAAACCCGGCTCCGCAGATGCTTTTAAGATATCGACATACGAAGAGCTTACCAAGCTGACCAATCAAAAAGATATCAACAGGGTGATTGACGCGAATGGCGATAATCTGGTTTCACTTCAGGAATTGCGCGAGTTCAATCACAAGCTGCGCGGCAAGAATATGCGCTTATGGGGCATGATGACACCGGAGGTGGTCACCCACAGCTATCAGATTCTTGAAAACCGCTGGGACTGCTCTTTTTGTCATGCTTCCGGGCCAAAAGCCATGCAGAAGAGTTTTATCGCCTTTCCGGAGCAAAAGGGGGGCTATATCAGGGTTCCCGTCGAGAAAGGAGCCATCCTTGATATCCTCTACGGCACCCCTGATTTTTATATGCTCGGCTCGACCAGAAGCACAGCACTCAACATTGTCGGAGCTTTGATCGTTGCGGCGGGTTTATCCCTGCCGGTCTTTCACGGCTTTTTCAGATTTCTGACCAGAAAGTCCCGAAAGGAGCATGATCATGCAGCATAAAGAGATGGTATACATGACACCCCTGCCTGTAAGAATCTGGCACTGGCTGAACGCCTTCGGCATCGTTACACTGTGTGTTACCGGGCTGCAGATTCGTTTTCCCGACTACATCAACCTGTTTGGAGCCTATAAAGCGGCCATCCGCCTGCATAACACTGCCGGTGTGGTTGTTTCCATATCATATATGCTCTGGCTAACGTACTACATGGTTGTTGCCAGAAGCCTGATCAAGCTCTATGTACCGACGGTGGAGGATTTGAAAGCCGGCATCTTCCGTCAGGCGTTTTATTATTTTCTGACCTACTTTCTCGGAAAGCCCAACCCGCACCACAGCACACCTGACAGCAAATTTAATCCGATGCAGAAGGCTGCCTATCTGGTAATCATGTTCATCCTCCTGCCGCTGGTTATTGTGAGTGGCGGGCTGTTGATGTATGTCGCTCCCTTGCGTGAGCTGCTTCTGCTGCTGGGTGGTATAAAAATGCTGGTGGGGTCACATTTTCTGCTGGCCAGCTGTTTTACCGCCTTTCTCTGTGTACACATCTATTTGGCAACGCTCGGACATACGCCGCTGGCTCATTTCAAGCCAATGTGGAACGGCTGGGAGGAAGAAACCGTTGAAGTGGACAGTACCGGTCCGGGTCAACAGAATACGGCTACAAAGATATGAAATTTTCTGTTCAGGAGGCCCTTCTATGAAATGCTGCCGCATCTTCACTGTCTTTTTCATACTGCTGTTGCTTCAGAACACAGCGTTAGCCGTCACCGTGAGGGATGCGGTTTTTACTACCAAAAATGCAGGCACAGTCGTGTTCAGGCATTCTGATCATATCAATAAAAAAGCGATGTCTAAAAACTGTCGCGCCTGTCACGATACTGTTTTTGATTTGAAAAAGAAAAAAAGTTTTACCATGGCTGATATGAAAAAAGGAAAATCGTGCGGTGCCTGCCATGAAGGGAAGAAAGCCTTCGCTCTTGAAGCGTGTGCCCGTTGCCACCAGACAAAAGATAAAATATATGCGATCAAAGAAACCGGTCGCACCCGTTTTAGTCATGCCAGGCATCTGTTGCAATCTGCCGATTGCGGTGTCTGTCACCCGAAACTCTTTACGACTGCAAAGAACAAACGTTTCAGTATGGCTGATATGAAAAAGGGGCAATCGTGCGGAGCCTGTCATAACGGCACACAGGCCTTTGGGCTTGACAGCTGTATAATTTGTCATCCGGTAAAGGAAATCACCTACCAGGTCAAAGAGACCGGTCCGACACATTTCAGTCATAAATCCCATATCAGCGTCGCTGAATGCGGAAGCTGTCATCCGAAATTATATGCTCCGAAACAGAAAAACAGGCGTGCCGGCATGGCGGCCATGGGCACAGGCAAGTCCTGCGGTGCCTGCCACAACTCCAAACAGGCCTTTTCAGTGAAGGAATGTATGAAATGTCATCCAACCGGTGAACTGCTGTTTGAGGAGAAGAGTACCGGCAACGTCATCTTCAGTCATACCTCTCACACGGCGCTTTACGGCTGCGGTGATTGTCACACGGCCCTTTACACAACGAGCCGCAGCAAGCTGAAGGTGTCGATGCAGGCCATGGAAAAAGGGAAATCATGCGGTAGCTGTCATGAGGGGAAAACCGCCTTCAGCGTTCAAGATAAATGTGAATCATGCCATAAGATGTAACTGCGGAGGATTACCATGTTTGCAACACTCGCGGGAAAAGCCCTGGTTCCGGTCGGTCTGGCCGTCACCGGATTTATGGTGGTATGCTGTCTGATACTGTACTCGGTTATCCGTGATGACCTGCATCGCAGTGAGGTCGTGCATGCTACCAATCTGGCTGATACGATCCTGAAATCAACCCGCTACGCCATGCACAAATCCGACCGCGAAACTCTGGCTACGATCATACGGAATGTAGGCGAGCAGAAGGGGGTCGATCACGTCAGGATATTCAACAAGAAAGGGAGTGTGACCTTTTCCGCCAACCCCGGTGAGATCAACCGTCAGGTGGATAAGAACGCAGAAGGGTGCATCGTCTGTCACAAAGGCCCTGTTCCGGTTAATAATCTTGGAACAATGCAGCAGGCTCGCACCTTCAAAAACCCTGAAGGTCTGGATGTCATAGCGATTACGGCACCAATCTATAATGACCCGGATTGCTCGTCTGCGGCCTGTCATGTCCATTCGCAGAGTCAGAAAGTGCTGGGAACGCTGGACATCGGTCTGTCACGCGCAGAGCATGACCGTTCGCTTTCAATGCTGCGCTTGCAGATGATTGTCTTTAGCGCCATGAGCCTACTGTTGACCATTGGCGGCGTTACCGCCCTGCTGCGCAGAAATGTGTTTCTTCCACTGCAGCGTTTACGGAATTATGTCGAATCTTCGTCTCAAAAGAATAAGCTCCCGGAGCCCCCGCCCCGCCTGCCGCATGACCTGGACATTATCGCCGCACGGTATTATCAGGCGAAAATGGACGCAGCCGTTCAGAAGCAGTATTCGGAAAAAATGGATGCGTTATAAAAGTGTTAATCATGAGATTCGGGGATGGCATGACAGCTCTGCGTGAACAACAAGTATCGGATGTTATCCGGGAAAGCGAGGATGGCGCTGATAGACTCCGTCAGGAGTTGATTGCAGAAATAAACCGGGAAATACTCCGTCTGCAGCGCTTTTCAACCCGTGGTGTTCTGGCAATGGCTCTGTTCCTGGTCATCAGTCTTTTGGCCTGGTGGGGTTTTCCTTTTCTGCCTGCCCCCGAGACCGCCACGGCTCTGCTCGGAAAGCCGCCTTCTGCCCGTATAATCAGCATAGCCCTGCTGGTCTACACGTTTTCGGCACTCATTCTGAGTCTCGCGCGTATGAGTGCAGGTGTCGAGCATCGCAGCAGCTTCAGTCATGTCGGTTTTCTGGCATCTTTTTTTCTTTTTTACTATTTTGGCAGATCTCTGCAGGAAAATTACTGGGCGGTATTTGGTGCCGGAATTACAATCCTGGGGGTCGAAAGCTATCGGATCTGGAGCTTTTGCTCTGAAGTTATTTCAAAAAAACAGGAAGACAGAGTCTACGTAACCAGAACCGGTCGTCCTCCACTCGAGTAACTCTGCTTCACAATCACGTGTCATTGTGATTAATCCTCTACAACATTCCCCTTGTATCAGCCATGCGGTCGGAGCTATCACGCAAAATTGCTTGACGCCAATTTGACGGATTGGCTCGGGTATTGCTCATGGTATGACGGTCCGTTTTAAAAAAACCACCCAAGGAGGCAGTCAATGCTTGAGACCGTAGGGAATATATGGGAGTATGCAGCGGAAAGCCTCATTACTATCACGACGAACGGTTCGCTGACGCCTGACGGCAGGGCGGTCTTCGGTCGCGGAGTTGCTCGTGAGGCGGCCACACGCTTTCCGGGACTTGCTGTAAAATTAGGCAGTCTGCTCAAAGAAAAAGGCAATCAGGTTCTTGATCTTGGTAATGGTATCGTCAGCTTTCCCGTAGAGGAAACGCCCTGGTCGCTTCCCGACCTGCGCATCATCGCCCGTTCAGCTCAGGAATTGCGGGCTCTTGCAGATATTTCGGGGTGGGAAAAAATCGTTGTACCCCGTCCCGGTTGCGGTGGCGGGGGTCTTGCATGGCAGGATGTGAAGCCGGCACTTGAACCATGGCTTGATGATCGTTTTCTGGTAATCTGCCAATAACTGTTATGCACAAAGGAGTGGCTTGAGTATGAACCATACAGGAATGTTGGGCTCAAAAACCCGTACCCCCTACCACGAATTTTATGCCGACGATTTCACCCCCCGTGATCACTACCGCCTGCTGTGGGATCATATTAAGGCCACCGGCAATAACGCTCTTGAAGCGAAAGCGCACGAAGCGCAGTTGGCCCTGCGGGCTGAAGGGGTCACTTTCACCGTGTATGGCGATGGTGAAGGCGACGAGGGCATTGAGCGTATCTGGCCATTTGACCTGATCCCGCGCATCATTACCGCACCGGAATGGACCAAGATCGAATCAGGCCTCAAACAGCGAGTACAGGCCTTGAATCTGTTTCTGGGGGATCTGTACGGCGAGCAACGTATTATTAAGGACGGAGTGATCCCGCCGGAACTGATCTACCAGGGGCGCGACTTCCGGCGCGAGATTGTCGGCATTGTCCCGCCGCGCGGCATCTATACTCACATCAGCGGCATCGATATCATTCGCGATGAAAAGGGCGAATTCCTGATTCTGGAGGATAATCTGCGCACCCCTTCGGGTGTCTCCTACATGATCGAGAACCGCGTTATCGAACGCCGCATCCTGCCGGAGTTTTTCAATAAATATCGTGTCCGGCGGGTAGAGCACTACCCTTCATTGCTCCTGGCGGCCATGCGCTCCCTGTCGCCGCGTGGTAAAGATAATGCCGAAATCGTAGTTCTGACCCCCGGCATCTACAACTCGGCCTATTTCGAGCATACCTTCCTGGCCAAGGAGATGGGGGTCGAGTTGGCCGAAGGGCGCGACATGGTGACGATCAATGATATCGTCTACCTCAAAACCACAAATGGTCTCAAACGGGTGGACGTGATTTATCGCCGTATTGACGATGATTTCCTCGATCCGCTGGTGTTCCGTTCAGATTCTTCGCTCGGAATAGCCGGCGTCATCAACGCCTGGCGCAAAGGAAATGTTGCCATCGTCAACGCTCCCGGCAGCGGTATCGCCGACGACAAGGCCGTCTATCCCTATATGCCTGACATCATCCGCTACTACCTGGGACAGCAGCCGATTCTTAACAACGTACCCACCTACCAGATGACCAATGTCAAGGATCGCGAATACGTCTTTGACAATATGGAACGGATGGTGATCAAGGCGGTCAGTGAATCAGGCGGCTACGGCATGCTGATGGGTCCATCTTCCACTCCGGCTCTGCGTAAAGAGTTCGTGGATCTGGTACTTGAGAACCCGCGCAACTACATTGCTCAGCCGGTGGTCTATCTGTCGCGTCATACCTGCTATATGGATGGCGAACTGGAAGCGCGGCATCTTGACCTGCGTCCATTCGTAATTTATGGTGAAGAGATTGAGGTTGTACCGGGCGGTCTGACTCGCGTAGCGCTACGCAAGGGGTCGTTGGTAGTCAATTCGTCACAAGGTGGCGGCAGTAAAGACACCTGGGTTCTGGCAGATTAATTTTCTTCCCCCTTTTAAAAAGGGGGATTGAGGGGGATTTGATGTTAAGCCGCATTGCCGATTCGATGTACTGGATGGCCCGCTATCTGGAGCGGGCCGGGGAAACTGCCCGCTTGATGGAGATTAATCTGCTCTATCTGGTAGAAGCCGAAGAGGATATGGGTGAAGAGGACAAATGGCGGCCGATACTGCAGATCACCTCTGCAGAGCCGCTCTATATCGAGCAGTATGGCGATGGCAGTATTACGACGCCGCGTGTGCTACAGTTTGTCAGTGCCGGACGCACTAATACGAGTTCAATCCGCACCTGCCTGCGGCTGTTCCGCGAGAACGCCCGCGTGGCGCGTGACCGCATTTCTAAAGAGATGTGGGAAGCGGTAAATGAAATCTGGATGGACTTTGACGAGCGCCTCAAAGGAACGCTGACCGCCGAGCGGGCTGGAGCTCTATTTGTGCAGCTGCGCAATCAGGTAGCACGTTTCAACGGATTGACCGCTTCCACTATGATGCGTGGTGAAGCCTTTGCCTTCTACGAACTGGGGGGCTGTTTCGAACGGGCTGATATGACCTCCCGTATTCTGGATGTCAAATACCACATCATTCTGCCGGACCTGTCGATGGTCGGTTCGGCTCTCGACTATTACCAGTGGGCGGCTCTGCTCAAGTCCCTGTCCGGATTCGAGGCCTTCCGTCGCAGTTACCACTCCGGATTCATGCCGGCCGATGTGGCCGAGTTCGTTGTTCTGAACAGGGACTTTCCCCGTTCGATCGTCTTTTCGGTGGAACATATCGGATCAGCGCTGCAGACCATCGGTCTGGAGCAGAAGGATGCTACCCGTACAGCCTTCGAACGTCTTTCTGAAATGGTCAGTGAGACGTCTGAGCAGATTTTTAATGCGGGACTGCATGAGTTTCTGGAAAGTCTGCTGGCACGCTTGACGGCTTTCCATGCTGCACTGGCCGAAGAGTTTTTTCAGTAAGGAGAACATGATGCGTTATCTGATAGAGCATGAAACGGTACTCGAATACCCTCAGACAGTTCGTGAACACCATATCGAATTGCGCCTGGCACCACGTTCCGACAGATATCAGAAGGTGGTCTCCTGCCGCATAGAAACCGAACCGGCGGCAGAACTGGCTCATTATCATGATTATTTCGGCAATCGGGTCGATTATTTCTGCATCATCCCGCCACATCACCGTCTGGTCACGCGCCTTGTCAGCGAGGTGGAAACAGTGCAGGAAAATCCTTTTGATTTTAAGGCAATTCCTCCGGGAGAAGAACAACAATGGCTGCAGCAAACAATGCGCGCAACTCCTTCCCTGAATGATTACGTCCTGCACCGCAGTCTGGTGACCCCTTCCTCAATGAAACTCGCCGAAGTGGTCACATCGGCATTGCCCCGCTGGCAAAAGGAGCAGCCGCTCATGGAGTCGTTGCTGGAGTTGATGGCCTGGGTCTCCGGCCTGCTTGAATACCGCTCGGGCTCCACTCAGGTGCACGGTTCCCTGACCGCAGCAGTGCGTCAGGGGAGTGGCGTCTGCCAGGATTTCGCCCACCTGTTCATCACGGTAGCACGTGCCTGGGGGGTGCCTGCCCGCTATGTCATGGGGTATCTGAATCCGGGTATAAGTGCAGATGACGAAAAGCTGACCACGCATGCCTGGGCCGAAGCCCTGGTGCCGGGCGCGGGGTGGACAGGTTTTGATGCCACTCACAATCTGCTTTCCAACGATCATTATGTTGCCGTTGCCGTCGGTCGGGATTCCTATGATGCCGCCCCCCAGCGTGGCAGCTTTAAAGGGGACAGCGCCGGTACGCAGCCGACGGTGACCGTGACAATGCTGGAACAATAAATGCGAACATAGTAATAACACGGAGGAACTGAGGGCACGGAGAACGTATAAAACATTCGGATTTTTTTAAAAATATCTACGTAAAAGTTTTTTCTCTGCGTTCTCTGTCTCTCGGTGTTATTCGATTCTTTGAAGGAATTCTTATGTCTGGAAAAACTACTATAAATACAGAAACATTTTTTACGATAGAAATGCCCTACCGCGAACGGATGGAAATCCGCCGGACTGTCTTCGGAGGTGGTGACGGTCCGCGCGTGGCGATTGTGGCCGGACTGCATGGTGATGAGCTGGAAGGGTTGTATGTCTGTCACCGACTGGCAGCCTGGCTTGAGGAGTTACAACGCTGCAATCCGGGTGCTCTTTTGGGGACGGTGGAACTGTATCCGGCTGTCAATACGCTCGGGCTGGACACGCTGACTCGCGGGCTACCGGTATTCGATACTGATTTGAATCGCGCCTTTCCCGGCTCCCCCTCCGGGCCACTTCCATCGCGTCTTGCGGCAGCGTTGATGTCGGCCTTATCGGGAGCCGCTCTGGTGGTGGATATTCATGCCAGCAATATCTATCTGCGCGAGATTCCTCAAGTTCGTATCAACCAGGATTTTGAAGCGCTGCTGGTACCGATTGCCAATCGCATGAATATGGATCTGATCTGGCTGCATGGCGCCGCAACAGTTCTGGAAACAACCGTTGCCCACAGCCTGAACAGCAGCGGAACCCCCTGCCTCGTGGTCGAGATGGGGGTCGGCATGCGGATATCTCCTGACTACTGTGATCAGCTGGTGGCCGGTATCCTGTCGGTCTGGAAGGGTTTGGGCGTGTTGTCTGCTGATGTTGATGTGCCGGAAACGCTGCATACAGCGCTGATCGCAGATGACAGTAATGTTCACTTTTTGAACGCTCAGACCTCGGGCATGTTCCTGCCGACGACGTCGCACTGGACCGATGTGCGCCGGGGCGAACTGCTCGGTACGGTCGTCTCCCCCTTTCGTGGTGATATTCTCTCTGATGTACGTTCTCCGGTGGATGGTGTCCTTTTCACACTACGCGAGTATCCGCTGGTCTATGAAGGCTCACTGATGGCACGGGTCATGTCCCGTAAAGGGGGGCGATCATGAAACGTGACCTGCTCTGTATGACCGCTCCGGTCCGTGAAGGATTCGATATACCCTGTCATGAGATTGGTCCCACCACGTCTCATCCGGCGGTAGCCCTGGTGGCCGGGCTGCATGGTGATGAGATCAACGGCATCTTCATTCTGGCACGTCTGGCTGATTTTTTGAATAGTGTCGAAGCGGGAAAATATCCGGAGCTGCGGTTGGTAAAGCGTGTACTGATCATTCCGGCGGTTAACGTGCTGGGGGTCAATCTGCGTACCCGCACCTGGCCGTTCGATAAAACCGACATCAATCGTATGTTTCCCGGTAGTACAACCAGTGAAACGACCCAGCGTATTGCCTATGCCGTGCTGGAGGCCACCAAGCGTGCCGAGTATCGCATCGATATCCACACCGCCAGCATTGATTTTGAAGAGATCCCTCAGGTACGCCTGTACGGGCCGAGCGATGCTGAGCGGGCCACTGCTCGTAAATTCGGGCTACCGGCGATCATGGAGCGTTCGCTTTCACCGGTGTTTACCACCACCATGATGCACTCCTGGAAAGCCTGGCCGGGCGAGAGCTTTGTCCTGCGGGTCGGGCAGGCCGGCACTGTCCAGCTGCAGCACTGTCAACGGGTCTTTCGGGCCATGGTTTCATTTTTGGGAAAAATTGGCGTTCTGGAAGGAGTTGATATCGCTGTTGAAGATGAGGATGTATGCTACTTTGATAAACCGAGTGCTCACCGCGTATTTGCCGAAAAAGCGGGCATGTTTGTCTCCGACCGGAGCGTGGGGCGCTGGGTGCGGGCCGGTGAAGAGGTCGGCTACATCTATGACAGCTTCGGTGGCAATGTGATTGAAAAAGTGGTTGCACCGGTGGCCGGGCTTCTGTCCGGCATTCGCCGTCATCCGCTGCTGTTCGAAGGTGATCTGATCGTGCGGGTCAACAAAAAGGCTTGATACGGATGGATAACGTGCGAGCATCCAGCAGGCTGCATATCATTCAGAATGATCCTGAAGTTCCTCCTGGTACCATCCTTGATTTTCTGAAGTCCCCATATAGTCTGCATCATCCTTATAACGGTGAGAAGCTTCCGCAGCCGGAGAATATCTCAGCGCTGATCGTCATGGGTGGCGCCATGGGGGCCAATGACGACCAGCGCTACCCATTCCTGACGGATCTCAAAAATGTAATCCGGCAGGTTGTTGAAGCCGGAATTCCGTATCTGGGAATCTGCCTGGGTGGTCAGCTCCTTGCAGCCGCCTGCGGGGCGCAGGTTGTTTCGCAGCGCTGGGAGGAACTCGGTTTTTTATCGGTGGATCTTACCATTGCCGGGAAGAAAGACGTTTTGTTCAGAGGAGTTTCCGAAACGTTCACCACCTTTCAGTGGCATCATGACAGTTTTGATATTCCCGCAGATGGAGTATTGCTGGCATCTTCGACGGCCTGTCCGCATCAGGCTTTTCGGATAGGTACTTCGGCCTGGGGAGTTCAGTTCCATCCGGAGGTGACCGAGACGATCATTCGCGATTGGTGCGCCTGGGGTCGCTCGACACGTGGAAGAGCTGAGGAACTTGCGACAGAATTTTCCCGGACAGAAGAAGAATATCGTACAACAACGCGGCAGATCATCGATAATTTTATTCTATGCGCCGGTTTGAAACCGTAAACGGATAAGGGGTACAGCATGGCATGCATCACGTTTTACACTAAAATCGGCTGTCTGACCTCAGCCAAGCAGGTTGATCTGCTAAAGCTCTCAGGGCATGACGTCACGGTATGTGATTTATTGGCATACGACTGGAGTGCGGCAGAATTGAGTTCCTATTTTGGTGAAATGCCTGTCAGCGCCTGGTTTAATGACAAATCGCCCCGTGTAAAATCAGGTGAAATCGATCCGCACGCGTTCGATCGCGAAGGAGCGTTGACTGTCATGTTGACTGATCACCTGCTGATTCGGCGACCATTGATGGAATCTGGTGGGAATCGTTTATGCGGATTCGATCCTGACAGCATCACTGCCTGGATCGGGTTGTCTGAGTATGCCCGCACAATCGGCGCGGGCCAGGATTATTCTAGCTGTACGCAACCTCCAACGGTCGTTCAAACGTGTCCTTAGGTTTCAGCAGCTTTCGGCTTCGATCTGTTCCAGCAATGCCAATGCCGGCTGATCATCATACAGTTCGAACAACTCGCTGATGTAGTTGATATAGGCATGGATCAGATACAGCTCGTCGAGGCAGCGCCCGCTGTTCTCGTCCGGTTTGCCGACACGCTCCAACTTGGTTTTAAACAGCTCCCAAAACTTGTTGGTCTTGAGTGGATCATCGATATGGCGACGCAGCATGACTATCAGTTCCCGCGAATTTTTATCACCTTCAATCCCGACGAACGAGACATAGCGGTCCGGTTTTTGTTCCGATTGCATTTCCCCTCCAGATCTTTCCAATAGCATCACTTATTCTATCGTATCCACTCGAAGGGCAAAGGTCAGATCACAGCCCGCCAGTGGGTGGTTGCCGTCCAATGTTACATCCGTGTCACTGACTCCGGTCACCACCATGATTCTGGATACCCCGCCTTTGAAATCAATGCTTAATTTTTGACCAGTACTGATCTCTTTCCCGGCAGGAAAGTTTTGTCGTGAAACCTGAATAATATTTTCTTTCAGGCGAGGGCCGTAAGCCTGGTCAGCAGTAAGTACGACATTCTTAACCTCAGTAACACGCATGCCGATTATAGCCTGCTCAAGTGCAGGGAAGACCTGGTCACTGCCGATAACAAAGGTTAACGCGCCTTGTTCGTCAGTGCTGTGGAAGATACTGCCGTTATCCAGAGTGCCAATGTAACTGACGGTAACGGTCCTGCCAATGTCTGCCTGTATCATCTTATTTCTCCTTGTTTTTCAGTCGGACAGCCGCAGACTCCACAGCTGCAGGTCCTTAACCCGCATTTCCGGCAGGCCGGATTGTGCGGATCACGTCCGTCAATCGTAGCTCCGCAGGCATCACACTGATAGCGGTAAAAGGCAAAACCACAGTCGCGGCAGAGCAGCATACGATCATCTCCTGCCTTCGGAACAATATGGATTGAACCGCAGATCATGCAGACGGAGGCCATCTCCGGGTTCTTCCGGATGCCGTCGCGGTTGGTACGATACCTCTCAAAAAGTTTTTTTGCCGTATCCCGATCTAATGCTTCCATATATTCCCCCGCTACCGGCGATGGTGTGCACCATTCGCGCCAAATATGGTCTGACGCGATATATAGTCCCTCGGTTTGGCCTCCACTCTGTCTCTACTGTTCCGGACATTTCAATTTATTTTATTTATTCACCCGGAAATCTGCACGAATAGAGTCAGTCTGTATAGAACATGATCAGTTTGTACGATAACGGTTTATTTTAGATGGAAGCACTAATCCTCCCGGAAAGCCTGGCAGAGCCGTTTTACCGTTTTATTTTTCAATTGGCATGGTTAATGTAAACTAGTACTGCATGGTGATCAGAGTACACGCTCACCACCACAACCTTCAATTTCTGTCAACCCGGCATATTCGCCCCGCTCTCAGCCATGAGATGCGGGGCGTTTTATTTGTGGACACGAATGGAGCACACGGCTCAATAGGCCGGGGAACATGTCACCGCTGCCATGAGGCGCCTCTTTCCGCCACCCCGATACACATAAAGCGTCCACACGACGAGGGAGATTCTTATGCGACAGATAGCGATTTATGGAAAAGGCGGCATTGGCAAATCAACTACCACCCAGAATACGGTAGCCGGGCTTGCTGCCATGGGCAAGAAAATCATGATTGTCGGTTGCGACCCCAAGGCTGACTCCACCCGTCTGATCCTGCACGCCAAGGCCCAGAATACAGTTATGGATCTGGTCCGTGAACTGGGTACGGTCGAGGATCTGGAAATTGAAGATGTCATGAAAATCGGCTACGGAGGCATCAAATGTGTCGAGTCCGGCGGACCAGAACCAGGTGTCGGTTGTGCCGGTCGTGGAGTTATTACTGCCATCAACTTTTTGGAAGAAAACGGCGCCTATACTCCTGACCTCGACTTCGTGTTCTATGATGTTCTGGGTGACGTTGTCTGCGGCGGGTTCGCCATGCCGATCCGTGAAGGCAAAGCCGAAGAGATTTATATCGTCACCTCCGGTGAGATGATGGCCATGTACGCCGCCAACAATATCTCCAAAGGTATCCTCAAATACGCATCTTCCGGTAAAGTTCGACTGGCCGGCCTGATCTGCAACGCCAGAAAGACCGACATGGAGTTTGAGCTTGTTTCTGCACTGGCTAAAAAGCTCGGCACACAGATGATTCATTTCGTACCGCGTGACAATCAGGTCCAGCGCGCTGAACTGCGCAGAATGACCGTTATTGAATATTCACCAGAGCATCCGCAGGCGAAGGAATATTTAACGCTGGCTCAGAAGATCAACGACAACAAGATGCTGGTGATTCCAACACCGCTTGAGATGGAAGAGTTGGAAGAGCTACTGATGGAGTTTGGAATTATGGAAGCAGATGATGAAGCCAACGTAGGTGTGATAGAAGCTCAGGCGGCGTAGTCGCGGCCTAGGAACTGAAATGAAAAGCCACCTGCTCTGATCGTGTCAGAGTAGGTGGCTTTTCATTGTTGATGAGATGGTTCTTACTTAAGCCGGTTTTTCCAATTTTTCTTCCAGCAGCGGAATAATTACGACCTTGATTTTGCCTTTGCCCCAGAGACCGATCTTTTTGGCAGCGGCGCGTGAGAGATCGATAAAATGAAACGACTTTGAGGCGCAGCGGTCGGTAATCGTAACATGAACCTCTTGCTTGGTGGCCGGATTAACAACCCGTACGATTGTGCCGAGCGGCAGACTTTCATGGGCTGCCGTCATTTTATCAGGATTGTAACGATGGCCGGAGGTCGTGCGCTGTCCGGCAAGGCGACTGGCGTAATATGAGGCAAAACCTTCGACAGCTTCAAAGGGACTGCTCTTTAAAAGCAGCTCTTCCAGCTGGACTGAAACCGGGCGGGAATCTTCCGTAATTTCCGGTTCTGATGCTTGCGTCCCCTGTTCAGCAAAAGCTGGGGTAACCGCCTGAAACAGTAACATGGCGGCGATCGAAAACGGTATCATATTGGAAAATAAACGAATCATGGCGACGCTTATACTACATCAAGCACCGTCCGTCAAGCTTTACGCAGGTATTCGCTAATTCCGGCAGTAAAACCACGAGGTTCAAAGCCGAAGACCTTTTGCCATTCGCCGTCACAAATGCTCTCTTCCAAGAGCATCTGGAGCTGGTCGCTGGTGATCGGAAATTGCGGTAATTTCTGCATGACCGGGATAATCAGACGCATCAGTCCCAGAGGGGCGTGCGGTTTTATCGGCGGAGATTTTCCCAAGGCTCGCGCCACGCGATCAAGCAGCTGCTCATACGTCATGCGATCTGGGCCGCACAAGCCGTAGCAGTGACCGATCGTCTCCGGCATCTCCAGAGCCAGTGCAAAACAGCGCGCCACATCATCGGCGTGGATCGGCTGCAGACGGTAGCTGCCATCGCCGATAACCGGCATGACCGGTGCCAGGCGCAGTTGGGCAGCCAGCATGTTGATAAAGGCGTCCTGCGGTCCGTAGATCAGTGAAGGACGCAGGATTGTCCAGTCAAGACCGCTCTCTCGAACCAGTTCCTCGGCCCGCCATTTGGTTGTGTGGTACGCGGAAACCGCATTCGGCCTGGTACCGAGTGCCGACATCTGCAGATAGCGCTTGATGCCGCTTTTCTGCGCTGCTGCCAGCATGGCGGCGGTGGCTTGAATATGCAGCCGTTCGAACGTAATCCCCTGCGAAGGAAATTCACGGATGATGCCAATCAGGTTGATGACGGCATCGCAGCCGTTCAGTGCCGCTTCAAAGCACTCGGGACGGGTCACATCACCTTCGACCAACTCCACCCCGGCGGTTGATTTTCCACGGTGATGTGTCAGCAGACGCAGTTCATGGCCACGACCGAGCAATTCACGGACCAGATGGCTACCGACAAATCCGGTCCCGCCACTTACAAAAATCTTCATTATCGACCCCTTGCTGTATTGAAAATTATTATAACAAAATAAAAAAATGAATTTAGTAGGAGCGGCATGTTGCCGGTAAGCGACAAACATAGACCATATTGAATAGTATTCAGTGGTGTGTCACTCTTGCTCGTTTTTTACGATCTGCCATTTGTCAGGGAGGAGTTCATGGA
>Ga0194037_1000372_pt1 | contig 35367 bp, 30 predicted proteins | sample JunL306m_MetaG_FD_148653 | JGI IMG/M metagenome (GOLD analysis project Ga0194037, IMG submission 148653) | Anoxic zone freshwater microbial communities from boreal shield lake in IISD Experimental Lakes Area, Ontario, Canada - Jun2016-L304-6m | ecosystem: Environmental > Aquatic > Freshwater >... | reverse complement strand
GGCTGGTAAACCTGAATCTGACTCCCCATCTGGATATCCGAACATTTCCACTTGACCTTACGTTCACTGAAAAAGCGTTTGAGTACAAGCTTACTTATCCCGACAGACCGGGAGGAGAAGATACCATCACACAAAAAAAGATACAGTCCATTTCGCTTACTTTCCCAATACAATTAAAATTCAGCAGCGACCGGATCGGTAATTTTAAAGTGTATATGCTGGGTGGTGTAAAGGCAGAATATGATATGGCATCTAATGCCGGCGCCCGCAAAGCCGAAGACCTTATAAAACTGAATCGGCTCGATTATGGAGTGGAGGCCGGACTGGGATTTCATTTCTACTTCCCTTATTTTGTAATGACCCCCGAATTAAAAGTAGGCTGGGGTTTGGGCAATTTGCATTACCGCGATGCAAACCTGAAATTCTCCAATGTAATGGATAAGATCAATTCCAGAACCATCACGTTCTCACTTACCGTAGAATAACCGCTTGATCAATAATCATATTCCCGCTTGAACATATTCAACCGAACACCTGCTGAAAACAGGGTGCTGTTTGTTTGTCCTATTACATTCGCAATCTTATAAGTTCTATACTGGAAGTTCAGATCAAAGAATAAATTCTCTTTCCACTCATACGAAACCTGTACCATACTGTTGAGGCAGGTTGCTTTTCGTCCGCCACCAATAGCGAACCCTGTTTCCATGGTCCGGCTTCTGTAATCTTCAAATGGATTGCCACCGAAATTTTTTCCTGCACTATCAAGTCCCTTGGTATAGAAAATTGCTTTTGCATTGATATACCACCTGTTCCTCGGTTGGTAATTGATGATGCCAATGAATTCCTGAAAATTGGCGCCCAATGGATGAGCCAGCGGTTGGTTATAATGCGTATAATTGGCAATGGTGTCGCCATGCGAATACGTGAATGGCCGCACCCGGTTGATCTCAAACTGCAGATCAAGATTATTGATACCAAAGGCATCCATGTATTTTGCCCCCAGTTGTACCCCCCATTTATTCACCCAATTGGTAGGGTCATTCTTGATCTTGGATAAGATGAATTCATCCAGTAAGAACTGTCCGTAAAACTGTAACCGATGAGCCACATTGGCTTTAAAATCGAAACCCACCATAGCGTTATCCGGACTGCCCACATTACCTTCCACGCTTCTGTAAAATATGATGGGGTTCAAATATTGAAAATCAAAACGATTCTTACGACCAAAGATCACCCCTTCAAATAAACCGATATTCAACCACTTGGTTACATTCATACTCAGGTGGTGCATGGCTGCATATTTCCTGTCGAGCAGCGTATCACCGGCTTTCTTGAACTGTGGCATCAGTTCCATGAAGAGGTTCTGATAATTTAATTTCCAGATCTTAGTATTGAGTTTTAAAAATAAATAGCTGTTACCGGCATCGCTCAAAAATAAACTGCGGTAACCACTTCCGATAAAATTCTTATCGTAACCAAACTGTACATCAATATACTTGGTTACCCCGAAAGTGAAATATCCCCGGGCATCAAAATAATCGTACCCCGTTTTTTTAAAGGGTTTGTAAAAACCAACACCGGGCACCGCCCTGAATCCATTCACCTGTTGCTGAAAAAATGAAGGGCCCCGTTCCTGGTTATCGGTTAAGAAGGTAGAGAACCCGATCTTACGGGCGATCACACCCCGGGCCATTGCGCCACGGGTATTCACAAACATATGCTCGGAATTGCTGCTTTCCTTTCCAAAATTGAACTGGATCACCGGATTTACTACCAGGGAAAAATCACGGGTATTCACTTCCAGTAAATTAGACTTGGTTTTGTACAGCGATCGTAAAATCGACTTCCTGCTCTTGAAATCAGCCCTGGGGGTAGATAGCCATTCACTATTGTTCATTAAAAAGCTATGCAGGTTGTATTCATCCACGTCTGAAAGTCCCTGGTCGGTGAGCTCTTTATACTTATCCTGTCCGGTGAGCGGGTCGGCATATCCCAGCCTTGCGCTATCGATATATTCGGCTTCCCGCACAATGGCTTTACGGCTGAAAGGCCTGGCTGTTGAAAAATTGAGGTGGGTATTGGTTTGCTGCTTGATCTCCAGCCGGTCAATAAAATGCATGTCTTTGCTTCCCTGGTTTAAATACGTGGTTTGCGCAGTGGCAAAAACCGGACAAATAAAAAACAGGAGTTTGGATAAGCTTTTAATAATTTGCATTGAAATATTTTAGTTTATCTGATAACTGATTCAAGATATGCAAAATTACCTTTTTAAGAACATATGTGTAGTAAATGAAGGGGAATTAAAAACGATGGATGTGCTGACGCAGGGTGAGCGCATTGAAAGAATTGACCCCTCTATTTCATTAAAACAAAAGATCACTGAGATCAATGGCGAAGGCAAATATTTGATGCCCGGTGTTATTGATGACCAGGTGCATTTCAGGGAACCCGGACTAACCCACAAAGCCAATATCCATTCTGAAAGCAGGGCTGCAGTGGCAGGCGGTGTTACTTCTTTTATGGAAATGCCCAATACCATCCCCAATGCCCTAACGGTTGAATTGCTGGAAGATAAATATGCGCTCGCGGCACAGTGTTCCCTGGCCAACTATTCTTTTTTTATGGGTACCAGCAACCAGAATGCCAATGAAGTACTGAAAATAAATGCCCTAAAAAAATCAGTATGCGGAGTGAAGATATTTATGGGCGCCAGTACCGGCAATATGCTGGTGGATAGCCACACGGCACTCGACAAAGTATTCAGTGAATCGGAATTGTTGATCGCCACGCATTGTGAGGATGAGCGGATCATCAAGGCCAATTATGAAAAATTAAAATTGGAAAAAGGGATACTGTCGCCATCCGATCATCCGATCATTCGGAATGAAGAAGCCTGTTTTGAATCCTCACTGCTGGCCATTCAGTTTGCCAAAAAATACAATAGCCGCTTGCATATCCTGCATATCAGTACTGAAAAGGAATTGCAGTTATTCAGCAATATGCTTCCTCTAAAAGAAAAACGGATCACCACCGAGGTATGTGTACATCATCTTCATTTTACCTCCGATGATTATGCGCAACTGGGGTATAAAATAAAATGCAATCCGGCCATCAAGGCACCACATCATAAAGAAGCTTTGTGGAAGGCCTTACTCGATGACCGTCTGGATATCATTGCCACCGACCATGCTCCGCATACCCTGGAAGAAAAACAGGGAACCTATGAACAGACCCATGCTGGCTTACCCCTGGTACAACATCCGTTATTATTGATGTTGCACTACCAGCAGCTGGGAAAGATCAGTCTGCAACAGATCGCCCGCAAGATGAGCCATGCCGTGGCCGATTGTTTCCAGATCGCCAACAGGGGATATATCCGTGAAGGATATTTTGCCGACCTGGTGATGGTGGATACAAATACCAACACAGAAGTGACACAAAACAATATTTTTTATAAATGCGGATGGAGTCCTTTAGAGAATTTCCGCTTTCCTGCATCTATAGAGAAAACCATGGTGAATGGACGGTTGGTTTGGAACCAGGGGCAGTTTGATGAAATGGTAAAAGGACAAAGATTGGCATTCGACCGATAATACAAGGCGGCACTAGCTTATGGAAACAGATAAAACCACATTGGCCGATCTTTCCATCTTCAGTACGGAAGAGGGCGGATCGGTGTTCGACCGGCTGAACCTCACCCGTACCATTCAGGGCAGAGAACAATTGCGTGTTGATTTCAGCAATACCCTCACTAATATTGATGAGATACTGGGCGTACAGCAAACGATCAGGATGATCCTGCGTGAAGAACAGCACTGGCCCATGCAGATCAGCAACGGCAGCATCATGGTGATCGAAAAATTTTATGATACCAGCATCGATACCATTCCCGCCGAAGCCAGTTCATTTGCGGCATTTAATTATAAATTATTTCATGGTCCCGATTACTCACTGGTAAAATATTCTGCCGGGCATTGTTTCGATTTTATCAAGGGCATGCAATTGATGACCAAATATTTTTTGCAGGATGATACCCCAACTCCTTTGAAAAAATTACTGGAGCGGGTACAGCAGATCTTACAAAAACCTCAGTTCGCGGTAGTGGCAGAACATCAAACGATTGATACCTTAACGCCTTCGGAATGGATGAAACTGGCTGCATTTATTCGCTACCATTATAAACTGAATATGCATGAGTTGTTGGGTATTTATGGTAAGCTGGACGCCTGGTATGGCATGGCTCAGGCGGTGAAAAGGTTTGGACTGGTTTTTCCCGAATTTATCCAATCGGAGCAACCCAGGGTAGAAGCTACTGGCCTCTATCATATTTTACTGGAGCAGCCGGTGGCCTACGATATTCACCTGAACCCCGATTCAAATTTTCTTTTTTTAACTGGGGCGAATATGGCCGGCAAAAGCACTTTCATCAAGGCCATGGGCATTGCGGTGTTCCTGGCGCATACGGGCATGGGCGTTCCTGCAAAGGTTTTGCAACTGAGTTTGTTCCATGGGTTATTGAGCAATATCAATGTGGTGGATAACCTGATGAAAGGAGAAAGTTATTTTTACAATGAAGTACAGCGTATAAAGGCAACCGTTACCAAGGTGAACGATGGCAGAAAATGGCTGATCCTCATTGATGAACTATTTAAGGGAACCAATGTGCAAGACGCCATGAAATGCAGCAGTACTGTGATCGAAGGATTGCTGAAGATCAGGAATTCATTATTCATACTATCAACCCATTTATACGAGATCGGGGAAGACCTGAAAAAATACCCCAATATCAATTTCAAATATTTTGAAACGGCGGTTTCCGATGATCAGTTGCAGTTCAGTTACCAACTGAAGGATGGTATTAGCAATGACCGGCTGGGTTATTTGATATTGAAAAGAGAAGGGGTGGTGAATTTGCTGGAAGGATTGTAGCCAATATCAAACAGCAGTTTGAAGGAATAAATTGTATCTCCTTGCAATTAAGTATTTATTATTCCGGGTCATTCATTTCTTTTCTTTACTTTTCGCAGTCAATCGCGTACCCATGTTAGTTAAAACCTTTGGCAGCGCCGTCTATGGCGTGGAAGCCATTACTATTGCTGTGGAAGTAAGTGTGAACAACCAGGGACAAAACTATTATATTGTTGGTTTGCCCGACAATGCCATTAAAGAAAGTTTACAACGGGTAGAGAGCGCCATAAAAAGCAATAATTATTTTATGCCCCGCACCAAACTGGTGGTAAACCTGGCCCCGGCCGATATAAAAAAATCAGGCACAGCTTTCGATCTTCCCATTGCCATTGGAACCTTGGGTGCTACCGAGCAAATAGAAAATCCGGAAAAACTTTCAGAGTATGTGATCATGGGTGAGCTCAGTCTTGATGGTGAAGTGCGTCCAATAAAAGGAGCCCTGGCCATTGCCATTCAGGCAAGCAAGGAAGGGTTCAGCGGATTGATCGTTCCGCAACAAAATGCAAGAGAGGCGGCCATGGTGAATGGCATTAGGGTATATGCCGTTTCGCATATGAATGAGGTGATCGATTTTTTTCGGGATACCGATAGTCTGCAACCCACGATCGTAAATACAGAAGAAGCATTTGCTCATGCGCAAAGCGATTTTGAAATTGATTTTTGCGATGTAAAAGGACAGGAACATATCAAGCGGGCACTTGAAATTGCTGCGGCCGGCGGACATAATGCAATATTGATCGGTCCGCCGGGCGCCGGTAAAACCATGCTCGCCAAACGACTGCCTACCATCCTGCCTCCACTGAGTTTGCAGGAAGCACTGGAAACTACCAAGATCCATTCGGTGGCCGGCAAGCTTCCGGAAAATACCAGTCTGATCTCGAAAAGACCATTCCGCTCACCCCACCATACCATTTCTGATGTAGCCCTTGTGGGTGGGGGAGGTAATCCGCAACCCGGTGAAATTTCATTGGCGCATAATGGCGTATTGTTCCTGGATGAATTACCCGAATTTAAAAGAACGGTTTTGGAAGTCATGCGGCAACCCATGGAAGAAAGAAAAGTAACGATCTCCAGAGCCAAGCTGGCATTGGATTTTCCGGCTTCCTTTATGCTGATCGCCAGCATGAATCCATGTCCATGTGGTTATTTTAATCACCCTGATAGGGAATGCAGTTGTCCGCCAGGCACGGTACAAAAATACCTGAACAGAATTTCGGGGCCCTTGTTAGACCGGATCGACTTGCATGTAGAAGTGACCCCGGTTGCGTTTAATGAACTAACCGCTCAGCATCAATCCGAAAAAAGTGAGCAGATCAGGGAACGGGTAATGGCTGCCAGAAAAATTCAGGAAATAAGATACCTCACTACCGATAACGTATATGCGAACGCGCATATCAGCAGCAGGCAATTAAAAGAGATTTGTGTGGTCGATGCTACCGGCCAGCATTTACTAAAAGTGGCTATGGAAAAACTAAATCTTTCGGCCCGAGCGTACGACCGAATCTTGAAAGTGAGCAGAACCATCGCCGATCTTGCCCAAAGTGAAAGCATACAATCCGAGCATCTGGCAGAAGCCATCCAATACAGGAGTTTGGATAGGGAAGGGTGGGGAGGGTGAGGGGGTAGTTGGAGGTTGGAGGTTAGAGGTTTAAAGTTTAAAGTTTAAAGTTTAAAGTTTATTCAATTTATGAATCTCTAAAGTTAACGAAACTGTTCAACCTATCAATCCCCCACCATGGTTCGTGGTGACACGAACCATGGCGGGGAGCATAAAAAATTTAAATCAATATACCTGCAGCCCATAACAAGTTATTTTCAGCTTTAAAGTATTTAGCTTTCAGTTCCTGCAATTTTTGTAAAGCCTCCAATGCTTTATTTTCCCGGGCATTGATCAAAAACAAAGAACTTTCACCAGCCTGGAAACGGGTCTCTTCTCCCCGCTGTAAAATCTGATAATTTTTATACGTTTTTTCTTGTAACGCCACCTGGCTTCTCATAGCGAGCATTTCATTAAAATAGCTTTTCACCTTATTTTCTATCTGCTGCAGTTTTTGCCCTTGCTGCAATTGTGTTTCTGTTATTTTTAATTTTGCCTTCCGGTACTCTCCTCTTCCCTGTGATAAGCGAAGTGGAATATCCAATGATAAACCATATTGAAAGTTATTTTTAAACAAAGGACCGGTTGTAGCAGTCTTTAAAATTTCATACCCTTTTCCCAGCTGGTTGTAACGAAAATTTACAGTGGGCAATAGTTCTTGAAATTTCAATTTCTTTTCCACGCCTAAAACATTGAGTTTATAATTATACATCATCAAATCCGGATGGTTCTTCAATGCGATAACCAATAAATTATTCAACTCGGGCAAAGTAGTTGATGCAATGTTTAGCGTCTGCAGATCTACACCCGGAACGATATTTGTTGACAGATTATAAGGTTGAGTATTTGAAGTCCAGAGAAAAGCAGAAAGGTCCAGTGTTGTGTTTTGAAATTCAAGCCAGGCTTGGCTTTTTTGCAATTCAAAACTTTGTAGTTGAACAAATGCTTCAGCAGTATCAATGGCAGGTCTGTCACCGAGGCGGTAAGCAGTTTTAACCAGTTCCACCCTTTTTTCATTTACCACTACTGCATCACTTACTGTTTTATAATACATGTATTGCTGTACCCAAGTCCAGTAAGTTTTCATAGCCTCCAGCAATAGGGTGTTGAGTATATTTCTTTTTTCAATAGCGGAAGCTTCCCGATAAATTTTTGCTGTCTGCAGGGCGGCCCTTCTTTTATCCATTAAAAGGTTTTTAGCGAGTGGTACACTAATTCCTACATAACTGGTCCGGCCTTTAGTTTCTTCGGGGTCAGTACGATTACCTGCCAGGTATTCCAGTCCGGCTGTTAGTTCAACACCAAACCAAGTGGGTATCGATAGTTCAGGACGGTTATAATAATAGTAGTTTGTTCCATCAAAAGTTTTTTCGGCTGATTCATTGGATAACACCGGATCAAACATGCCTCGGGCAATAGTTACATCTGCCTTGGCTTTTTCTATAAAAATATCGGCCTGCTTTGCAACAGGATGGAATTGCTTTACAATTTCAATCAATTGTTTAGCGGATAAGGTTTGCAATGAATCGGGTTGCTGATATTTTACCTGCGCATTTGCAGGAATACAGATCATTAGTGCAACTATTGATAGGATAGCATATAAAAGTTTCATTATTTTTCTTTTGTCTTTGGATTTTCTTTTTTATAATAATCAGGCGGAAAGCCATTGATGTTTCGCCAAAGCTCAAACCATACCGGCACATTATTTAATAAAGTGATTCCCTGTGCGCCGGTGCCGATCTTTAATTCTTTTGGCCAGGGTTTATCCTTTGCATCTTCCTGTACAATCAGCCTGAATTTGCCATTCGCACTTACATTGCTTTCCACCGCCACAATCTCTCCGCCAAAAGTGCCGGAAGATGATTTGGGCCAGCCACTGAATACAATTGCCGGAAAGCCATCAAAAAGGAATCTTACTTTCTGACCTAGCGCTATTAATGGCAGATCAACAGGTTGTACATACATTTCTACCGCATATTTAATTTTATCAGGTACAATCTCAGCAATCATTTCTCCTTCTTTTACGAATTCTCCAATACCGGCCTTTTGTGCTTTTACAATTTGACCACTTTGCGATGCGAGGATATAATACATGCCATTGCGGATTGTATAGTTGGCATATTGATTTTCCAATTTGGCTATATCTGCTTGGCCTGTGGCAATTTGGGTGAGCGTTTGAAACTGATCGCCCTGCGCCTTGGTAATTTTTTCAACATTTTCCTGTTTCAAAGCACTTATCTCAATTCGAGCTATGATCAGATCCCTCTTACTATTTTCCAGTTTATTCTCTGCCATAATTTTCTTTGCTTGTGCATTCTGAAACTGTTGATTCCTGTTCTCGAGTTGTGTTAAAGAAACCAGGCCACTATCGTACATTGCCTTTTGGCGGATATATTGTTTATTGCCGATGTTGACATCATTGTTAGCGGCAAAGGTTTCAGCACTGTCTGCCTGTACTTTTAATTGTAACTGGTTAAGTTTATTCAATAGTTGGTTAAGTTTTAACTGAAGGCCCGAATTTATGGCACCTATCTGCTGATTGGCTACGCCAACTTTGCTTTTATAATATTCAACTGATAATTCTTTTCCGGCCAATTGTTCTTTGGTTCGTTGCATTAGTTCAGGGTCCAGGTAATCAGTTTTAACCTCAGTAAGTTGCAGCAAAGTGTCACCTGTATTTACATAATCTCCCTCTTTAACATGCCATTTCAGCACCTTTCCCCCGATGATGGTATTTACCTGTTGTGGCCGCTGATCCTGATACAAGGTTGTAACAGTCCCTTTTGCCCTTATATTTTGGGTCCATGGCAGAAACAAAAAAATTATGAATATAAATACACAAATGAAGAACCACAGTTTTACTTTACTATTTTTATTATGCTGATAAATATGTGTGAATGCTTTTATTTTAGAGCTGTCCATTTTTAAATCGGTTTAGAAAATTTAGAGGATTAGATTTTAATTTTACCATCTTCCAGGGTTATAACTTTATCGCAAAGACTTGCAAATACTTCATCATTGCTTACTACAACCAGTGTGGTATTTTTAATTTCACAGAGCAATTGAATAATCTGTTTCCGATAACTGTTTTCTGATTGTTGCCACGGTTCTTCCAATAGCAGCAGTCGTGGCTTACCGGCCAGCGCCCTTACCAATAAAATTTTATGAATTACATTTCTGGACAATCGTTTACCCGCAGGATCCAGTATTGTGTCGTATCCGTTTTTTAATGTTGCAATACAATTATTTAACCCTGTTTTGGCAGCCAGGTCAACAACAGTTTGCATGGTAATATTTTCATTCCCCAGAGAAATATTTTCCCAAATGGTACCATTAAAAATGTCCTGGTGGTTGGTGAGTACACCAATCTCTGAACGTACAGAGTCTAGATCATAATTACCCAGCGGCACATCATTCAGCAACATCGAACCATTAAAATCGGTATAAGCACCTGCCAATATTCTCAAGAGCGTTGATTTTCCCGAACTGTCTTTGCCCTGTATACAAACTTTTTCATTGGCATTTATCTGTAAACTAATATTTGATAAAACATCATTTTCATCATTATAACTGAAACTCAGGTTCTTTAACGCTACAAGTAAACCTTTGCCGGTATCGGCTAACTGAACAGACCCGTTTGTTTCCTTTGGTTTATCGGTAATGTTTGCTATTTTTTCTACTGAGGTAAGTGTATCATACACACTGCCCATGTTCATGATCAGTTTCTCAACTGAGGTAAGTACCATTAATATGATAATTTCAGCAGCAATAAACTGTCCGATATTTAATTGTTGATTAACCAGCAGTAATGTGCCCACAATGAGTATGGCTGCAGTAATAACCGTTTTAAAGATCACCAGTACATAGTACTGCAATTTCAATATTCTGAAATGATTGTTACGGGCATCCAAATATTGGGTTACCGGCTCATCTGTTTTTTGAAGATGAAAGTCATTGCTTTTAGCCAGTTTTATTGATTTGATCACCCTGGCAGTTTCCTGAATCCAGCCGGCCACCTTGTATTTATAATGACTCTCCTCTAAGCTGGTTTCAAGTGCCCTATTGCCAGTATAACGCAATATCAACCACAATAAAACAATTATCACAAATCCAAAGAGAATGAATGCCGAATGGTAAAATGATAATAATATCAGTCCGAAAATAATCTGGATACTGGCAGTTGGGATGTCCAGTAAAATTTTAGATAGACTTTTTTGTAAGATCGGTACCTCAAAAAACCGATTGGTCAATTCAGGTAAATACACATGATCTACTTTTTTAAGGTCAAGCTTAGGAATATGTTCCGCAATGGCAAATGCAAAGCGTACAAATATCTTTTGCTGAATCTTTTCGATGATCTTCATCTGGTTTACCTGCATGATGCCTACAGTAAGAACACCTGCTACTACCAATAGAATCAGTAATATCAATGATGCCCTCATAGATGCTCCTAAAACAAAACCAATAATGGCCTGTATACCAAGCGGCAGTGAAAGCTGAATCAAACCATTTAATATGGCATAAAAATAGATAGCAGTAATTTCTTTACGTTCCAGTTTTACCAGGTTCATTATCCTGGTAACCGGACTTAAATTTGATGGCATTGATTAAAATTTATTAATCGGGTTATTAAAAAGTAACGAAATACAAATGCGAATTCGTCAGTCTCATTTTAAAACAGTGATTAACAAAAATTGGGTGGGGGGGAGAGTTTTTCGAAGCAGGGCGAAGGCATAATGCTTTCAGCCAGGTGAATTTGGGAATGGAGCTTTACAGATAAATTCAGGTTAATGCTATAAAAGGAAATGAATTCTTTGATTGATTTTGTATCGTCTTTGTCTATTTTATTTCCTTCGCTGAAATCCAAAACAATAGCCTGCTCATTACCCCATATCGTTTGTTTAAGAGGTAAAATTTGTACTGTCGTAAAAAGAATTAATATAAAAAAAACGATTTTTTTCATTGAAGCGCAAAACTAACTGCACTGTTTAACATAAACAAGCACCAATTGTTTAAAAAATTGTGAAATTTTAGTTTTTGTTGTTAAATTTCCTCAGAACGCTCGGCAAAAATTATACTCAACCGAATGGCATAAAACACAAATAACATCAAACCAATAGTGTAAAAATGGTAAGTATGAAGATCCGTGGAAGGGGTTATTGAGATCTTTAGTTGCAGGCATTTCATAGTTATCTTCTAAAGGTAAATTGAGAAAAGGCCGAATCAACGGGAGTTACGTTGACCAACTTAGCAACTATCTATACATTTTCAAGTCTCTATTGATTGGGTCTTTACTGATAGTATTTTGTTAAACGTATTAACTTAACTTTTTTCAGGTCATTCAAAAAGGTGAATCCTGATCGATCTTATTGGTATACCACAACCAGCTTAGGATGTAATGCGGCATTCGGGTGTCGGCTCGAGGCAAACTGGCGAATATTATATGCAAACTCATTCTGCAGGCCGATCTGGAAACCATAATTCCCATTCAACATCATGGAAGTCACGATATTTTTTACATCTACATCAATCAGGTCGAGTGTTGACAATGCAGTATGAGGGATAAGTACCTGGGTAGATGTTTCCGTTGCCGGCATATTGCCCCAGTTTGAAGCAGATGCTGTAAAATTGGTAGAGAACCTTCTGATCCACATGGAATTATCTGATCCCGAATTCGGATGAACCAGGTCGCCGTTTATCGGTGTTGGATTGGAATATAAGCTGAGCTTGGCTGAAATAATGGTTGAGCCGGGAGGTATTGAGCTAAGATCAAATTTTGTTGCCCCACGGATTAAAAACGATGCTCCGCCATTGGTCCATGCAGCTGCATCGAGGTCAATACTAGAATCAGATGCATTTGCACTACCTACCACGGCGAAATTCAATTCATTGTGATTGGTTGTTGGTTGCAGGGTAAGCGTTACCTGGGCAGGGGCTGTCACCCTTATCCAGGCTGTATCCACTCCTGCATATCCCAGACTGTCGATCACCATGAACTGGAGAATATAATTGCCAACGACCAGGCCGCTGATCACGGTTGTTGGTGAACTGGGTGATTGAATAACCGGAACATTTGGTCCTGAGATAAGGCTCCATAAATATCCAACGATCGGACCGTTCTGTGAAGTACCAGTGCCCGTTAATGTTGCCGTAGCCGGCAATAAAACATTTTTTGAAGGACCTCCATCGGCCACAGGAATATGATGCGATGTTGTATTTAATGGTGTTAACTGTGAGGTTTCTTTCTGGCAACTAATGAATAGAAATGTTATTGCAGAAACTAAACCAATAAGGCGGATCCTTGATCTCATGAGTGGTGATTTACTGCAAGATATTATATTTTTTAGAATAGCCTTATTCTGCCACTGTCGGTGTGTCCCACTCCGCAATCAAACACATCGCAATTTAGAACGCCTCAGCGTGGTCTTGCTGTTTGTGAGTGGTTGAAAACCACGCCACGACAGCTCACGATTTGAGATGCTGGCTTATGAATGTTATTAGAGACTTAGCTTGGCATGATTTAGTTGAACACAGCAACAACTTGCTCCAAACCTTAAACTTTATACCTTAAACTTTAAACAATTTCAAGCCCAACCCTTAAACGCCTTAAACCCTTAAAATCCTTAAACGAACAAATCCCCACCAGTTTTCCAAAATATCCGATATTTGATCCATTGATTTTTTTCAATGAATCAAAATAGATAATTCAGAAACATGAAGATTTTAATAAAATACCTCCGCCCCTATAAATGGATGGTGATAATGACCCTGGCATTGGCCACCATCAATATCGGCTTTTCGCTGATCGATCCCATCCTGTTCGGTAAACTCATCAACCTGGCAAACCGTTTTAAAGAAGCGCTGGTGCATCCTGAAATGCAACCAGTTTCCCAGCAAGATTTCTTTTATGCTTTTTCATGGGCTTCCCCCGGAGTATGGTTCATTGTAGTGTGCTCTATCTCTGTGGCTATGGTAAGCCGTATCGCAAAGAATTTTCAGGATTATTTTTTAAATGTGATCATTCAAAAATTTGGGGCCAGTGTATTCACCGACGGACTGCAACATGCCATGAAACTGCCTTATCAGCAATTTGAAGACCAACGCAGTGGAGAAACACTTTCGGTGCTCACCAAGGTAAGGTCCGATGTTGAGAAGTTCATGATCAATTTCATCAATATACTTTTTGGAGTGATCGTGGGTATCGTATTCGTATTTATCTATGCGGCCATCTTCATCAACTGGAGAATACCGGTGGCTTATTTCATTGGTATCGTGGTGCTCACCATCATCACCAACCTGCTTAGTAAGAAGATCAAAGTGATCCAGAAGAATATAGTAGGACAAACAACTTCTTTAGCAGGCTCTACCACCGAATCGCTGCGCAATATTGAACTGGTGAAAAGTTTGGGATTAACACAACAGGAAGTAACCAGGCTGAACAAGAATACTTATAAAATTTTAGGACTGGAGCTTACCAAGGTAAAGCGCATCCGTAGCATCAGTTTCATTCAGGGAACATTAGTGAATACCTTGCGGCAAGTGATCCTGTTCATTTTGATGTGGCTCATATTCCGCGGCGATATGGATGCAGGACAACTGGTTACCATGCAGATCTTTTCTTTCTTTGTATTTGGTCCATTGCAAGAGATCGGTAATATTCTCCTTTCCTACAGAGAAGCTGAAGCATCACTGAATAATTTTCATGCCCTGATGCAGAAAGAACCAGAGCCCGAACCGGCATATCCAAAACCCTTGGGTAATATTGAAACACTTTCTTTCAGTCAGGTTTCCTTCAAACATCAAACCGCTTCGCATAAGGCTATTGATAATATCAGTTTTGATGTGAGTATCGGTGAAACCATTGCCTTCGTTGGGCCAAGTGGTAGTGGAAAATCAACCTTGATGAAATTGCTGGTAGGGCTCTATCGTCCGCTGGAAGGAAAGATTTTGTATAATAATCTGGATGAAACAGAAATTCATTTTGATCACTTACGCAACCAGATCGGGTTTGTAACGCAAGACACGAATCTGTTTAGCGGTACCATTCGTGAGAACCTCATGTTTGTAAATCCTGCCGCTTCGGATGCCGATTTGAATGATGTATTGGATAAAGCCAGTTGCACCGACCTGTTGAGCAGGGCAGAAAAAGGACTGGAAACCATGATCGGCGAAGGCGGACTAAAATTATCCGGTGGCGAAAAACAACGTTTGTCGATCGCCCGTGCACTTTTGCGCAAACCCCATTTGCTGATATTTGATGAAGCTACCTCTGCATTGGATTCACTTACCGAAGAGGAGATCACCAACACGATACGGGATATCTCTTCTCAAAAAGAACAGATCACCATATTGATTGCACACCGGTTGAGTACGATCATGCATGCCGACAGGATCTATGTGCTGGAAAAAGGTGATGTGGTAGAAACAGGTACCCATGAAACTTTGCTGGCCGAAAAAGGACTCTATTATGCCATGTGGAGGCAGCAGATCGGCGAAAGGAAAAAAATAGCGGCATCCTGATTTTAAAGATGATTTGCCTATCGCTTATGTAAAATGATTATTTTGCTGACTCATATTTAAAGCAACACATATGGAAGGCATAGAAATTTTAGGCATGGCTGCCGGAACCATTTCATCGGTTACTTTTTTGCCGCAGGTTATTAAAACCTGGCAAACCAAATCGGCCAAGGATATTTCGCTTTGGATGTTCCTGCTGGTAACCCTTAGTGTGATCATGTGGTTGGTGTATGGCATCTTCAAAGAAAGTATTCCCATCATCTATACCAATAGTGCTGTTTTACTGATGTCGCTGATCATGCTGTATTTTAAATGGAAATTCCGCGATTAGCATCAAGCAAATTAGGGTTACCTTTGTGCCATGAAAGATCATCAGAGGCCAAAGCCTGGTTATATCGGGAGCATGCTTACCATGAAATGCCCCAGATGTAGACGAGGTCCCATGTTCAAGGACAAAAACCCGTTTCGCAAATTATCCCTATCACATATTTTCGACATGCATGAGCATTGTCCGGTATGCCAGCAGAAATACGAACTGGAAACCGGATTCTGGTATGGAACGGGCTATGTGAGTTATGCTTTGTCTGTGGCGGTATTGGCGATCACTTTTGTGATTTGGCTGGTGCTGATCGGTGTGTCGGCAGATGATAACCGGATATTTTACTGGCTCATCATCAATGTAGTGCTATTGGTAGTGATACAACCCTGGCTAATGCGATTGAGTAGGGTGATCTATATTCGGTTCTTTGTACATTTTGATCCTGATTATGATCAATCAGCGCCACAACATCTAGATACCTAATGCAGTTTATTTTTCGGCTTTAAAAATATCTGAAAAAATATTTCCTTCGCTCAATTCCTCAATATTGCTGAGCTGTAGTTCTATGGCCTTGGTACTTTTATTGATCTCAAGTAAGGAAAGTATGATGGAGGCTAATAAAAAAAGCAGACTGGCAGCAAAAACCACATGGGCCAGTTGCAACCATCCCCTGAAAATAATATACATACACAGCACGCAGCATAGGAAACTGATAACGCCCAAGCCCTGCATATAACGGATTAGGTTTAAGCGGCTGCGCAGATTTTTAATTTGGCGCAACAGGTTGTCTTCTTTTTCACCGCGTTTATATTCATCATGCAATTTTCTTACCAGGGTACCCAGGGCTAAAAAGCGATTGGTATAGGCCAGCATCAGTAAAGTAATGGCCGGAAATAACAGGGCGGGTGTATTGATATTGATATCGATCATACCTAAAATTATTGCTTATCATTGAGAACTGCAACTCATTAGGGCACCAGGTTTGCCCGGTCAACGTTATAAAACGGAAAATAAAATGTAAAGAAACCTCTGCCTGCTGTTATTTTTTGGTATGATGTTTATGATCCATCCATTTCTGCACCTTCCAACCCAGCCAGGCACTGCCTGCGCCCACCAGGGCCCCTGCCAGCACATCGGAAGGATAATGCACTCCCTGATACATTCGGGCATAGCCCACGCTACCCGCCCAAAGAAAAGCGGGAACCACCACATACCATTTTGGAAATAACAGACTCAATGAAGTAGCCGTGGTAAAAGCTGCTGAAGTATGTCCTGATGGAAATGAATAGCCACCGCCACTACTGCGTTTTACGATAAAACTATATTTATCAAATGGCCGTTCCCTTTTTACTATCCTTTTTGTTGCTTGGGTGATCACACTCGACAGCACAAAAGCCCCGGTCATGTACAACGCATCTTTTTTTAATTGCTTGTTATGCTTCAGTTCGCCGGCAATGAACAAGGCAGCCGGTGCTGCAATGTTTATGATCGTTACACTTTGCGCATCTGCCTTGAAAAAACTATTTTTAAAGCTACTCTCGTTATTATTGATGGATTTCAACAAGTTAATATCTGCATTTTGTGCCTGTACTGCTGTTTGCACAAGAAAACAAAGGACAACAAATAAGCAGCGATAGATTCGGGGCATGAAAAACTTTTTAATTGGTAATATTGCAAGATAACCGAACAACCGGTTATTTACAAGTTCATGACTAGGGGTAAACTATTTACAGTACACAGCATTGCCGGTTTTATTTGCGGCGTTTTTATTCTATGCATGTCCTGCTCGGGCACCTTGCTCTTGTTCCATAATGAGGTAGATGCATGGCAGCAGCCGAAGATTGGGTATGCCCCTGAAAAAGATAAGCTAAGTTTCGACCAGTCCTATGCCATGCTTCAACAGCATTATCCGCAAGCACAGATCAGTCATTGTATGCTGCCTGATCAGCAACACCCGGGGTATAGTTTTTTTATAAATGATTCAAGTTTACACAAGTCGAAGGCGATCGGCATAATCGTAGACCCCTACCAGGGCAAGCTCATTGAACCTTCGGAAAGCAGACACCCGATGATAAATTCATTGATGGACTGGATGGCAGGATTCCACCAGAATTTTCATGTGGGGAAAGCAGGAGAATGGATCCTGGCTGTTTTTTCGCTGATCTTCTTATTGACAATTTTATCGGGATTATGGCTATACAGAAATCATATCTTACCCGTGCTCTTGTTCCGCAGATCGGTATTCCAAAAAAATAATTGGCATCAGATAATCGGCGTCTATGCATTACTGTTCAACCTGATGTTTGGGATCACCGGAGCCTGGATGCAACGCTATGTGTTTAAAGCCGGGTTTTATGCCAGCAATCATTATCAACCGGTAAGGAAGGCATCGCCTAGTTTATTCTTTTCTATGGATTCGGCCCTGGCCAATATGCAAAAGCAATATCCTCAATTCTCACCGGCGGTGATCTATTTTGCCCAAACCAACAGGTCAACCACGACAGTGTATGGCAGCAATGCATTCAATTCATTTATCCATTCCAAACAATTTGCAGATATGATCCTGCTGAACCCCGCAGGACAGGTAGACCATACCGGTTTTGTTGGAGAACTGGATGCAGGAAGCCGCTATGATATCATCAATGCGCAAGTGCATTATGGGCAGTACGGTGGACTTCCTATTAAACTTATCTATGTCCTTTTTGGGATATCCGGAGCCCTCCTGAGCATCACCGGATTCATCAGTTGGCGCCGAAGAAAGCAGCGGCCTTTACCCCAGACAGATTGATGAGCGAGGCTGGTTTCCATTCACAGACTCAAATATTTTTATACAAGGGATTGAACTTTTAATTATATATTTGCAACATTGTTACAAATTAATATTTAAATATACCTGTATTGAGCAAAAGTCTATTTGTGGCACGACTTACCATTATCTGTTGTGTTTTGTTATTATCTGTATTTGGTTCCACGGCCCAAACAGTATCCGATAGTACAGCCGCGGCTGATTCTGCTTTGTTGAAACAAATAGAGCAGCAGATGCAAAATACTCCTGCAACAACTCCGGTGACCACTCGTTCCAATATTTCTACCAATCCCGATATCGGAGTGATCGGTGATTTTCAACTTTCTTATATCAGCAAAGGAAAAAAAAATATTGATGCCTACCTGAATGAAACCGAAGTTTCATTTCAGGCAGTTGTAGATCCTTATATCCGTGCCGATTTTTTTCTTTCTTTTGGAAGAGACGCACTAACGGGTAAGTATGGGGTAGAAGTGGAAGAAGGTTATCTTACTTCTTTATCCCTTCCTTATAAATTACAACTCAAGGCCGGAAAATTTAAAGAAGCGGTGGGAAGGATCAACCCCACGCATGCTCATGCACTTCCCTTTATTGATCTGCCCAACGCCTATGTGAATTATTTTGGTGATGGAGGCCTCAATGATGAAGGTGTATCGCTTAGCTGGCTGGTACCCAATAAAAAATTCTATCAAGAACTCATTGTACAAGCTACATCCGGCAGAACCGATGCGCCCAGTTTTAAACAAAGTGAAGGCAACCGTTTTCTTTACCTGGCCCACTTGAAGAATTTCTTTACCATTAATGCCAATGCAACACTTGAAATTGGGGTAACCGGTATCTCGGGTCCAAACGATTCTGCGCGGGTAACCAATATGGCCGCTGCCGATTTTACCTACAAATGGAAGCCGGTTAAAATGAATACTTATAAATCTCTGACCTGGCAATCCGAAATTTTTTATAACAATGCAGCATATACGGCAACAGAAAAAAGAAATTCATTCGGACTGTATTCTTTTATCGATTACCAGATCGCGAAGCGTTGGTTCTTAACCGGCCGCTATGATTATGCACAAAAACCTTTCGATAAAAAAATTGTGGAGCAGGCATTTTCGGTAACTGCCGGATGGACGGCCACCGAATTCTCTAAAATGGAATTTGAAGTAAAGACCACCAACGATCAGATAGAATCTCGGTACTACCAAGGCTGGCTGCGCTGGATCTTCGTGATCGGTGCACATGGCGCACATCAATATTGATTTATGTTAAAGCACTATAAATACTGAACTATGAAAAAACGATTATTCAGCAGTTGTATCTTGATGTTTGTGGCCATCGGCCTGGTGGTTGCTGGTCCTATAAAAGTTGTGACCACCACCACCGATCTGAAAAGCATTACCGAATGGGTAGGCGGAAATAAAGTTTCTGTAAGCAGCATTGCTACCGGATACCAGAACCCGCATTTTGTAGATCCCAAGCCGAGCTATATCATCAGCTTATCTAATGCCAATCTGTTTGTCACCGTGGGCCTCGATCTGGAAACGGGCTGGTCGCCCCAATTGGTTAGCAGTTCAAGAAATCAAAAAATACAAAAAGGGGCAGCGGGTTATGTAGATGCTTCAGAAGGAGTAGGATTGTTACAAGTGCCCAGTTCACTGAATCGCGGCGAAGGCGATATCCATATTTATGGCAATCCGCATTACTGGCTTGATCCGCTGAACGGAAAAGTGATCGCCCGCAATATTGCAAACGGATTAGAAAGGATCGATCCATCGAACAAGGCCTACTATGAAGCCAACTTGCAGGCATTTTTCAATAAAGTGAATGAGAAGCTTGCCGCATGGTCTGCTTTGATGGCTCCTTATAAAGGATCCAAGATCATCGCCTATCATAACGAGTGGTGTTATTTTGAAAAAAGATTCGGACTCGAGATCGTAGACTTTATGGAACCCAAACCCGGTATTCCACCATCACCTTCTCAATTGGTGAAAGTGATCAAAGAGGTTTCTGCCAACCATATCAAAGTGATCATTTCTTCTCCCTATTTCACTACCTCCTCATCAGATGTAGTGGCCAAACAAACCGGAGTAAAGGAATTAACGCTGGCTACTTCAGTAAATGCATTTGATCAGATCCATGATTATTTCGACCTGTTTGATTATAACATTAACCAGTTGATCGCGGTGTTGAAATAACCTATCAGGAATATTGGTTACCTTAAATCCTTAAAACCAGCAGTATGTTAGATATGTTCCAATTGCCCTTCATGGTACAGGCTTTTGCAGCCGCAGTGATCACCGGCGTGTTATTGTCTTATTTGGGCGTTCATGTAGTGGGCAGGGGCATTGTGTTCGTAGACCTTGCACTGGGACAAATATCATCACTGGGTGTAGCTTTCGCTGCATACATTGGAACCGGTTTAACCACCATACCATTGGTATTTACTTTAACCGGCGCCTTGTTGATGTCGTTTCTCAATATTAGGGATAAACGATTGAAACAAGAAGCCATCATCGGTATCTTTTATGCTTTTGCCTCGGCACTAACGGTACTGCTTATCTCAAAAACACCACATGGCGATTCCGATATTCAGGAAGTGTTATTCGGAAATATCCTTTCTATTAGCTGGCAACAGATCACTAATGTGGGAATCGTATTTGGAGCCATTGCCCTGGTACAATTAATTTTTGCTGGAAAATTCTTCAAGCTAACCGAGTCATTTGAAAATGGTGAGAACCATCTTGTGGGTATTTTCAATGTCTGGAACTTTCTTTTTTATATCTCCATTGGATTAGCCATTGTATATGCCGTAAAGATCAACGGCGTGATCCCGGTATTCTCTTACCTCATCATCCCCGCTGTATCTGCCATCATGCTTTCAAAAAATAAGATCGCTGTGATCCTCATTGCAGTACTGATCAGTATCCTGGGCGGGTTTTTTGGATTGGATTTTTCTTTCCATTTTGATTTTCCAGCCGGCGCATCCGTAGTGGCTGTGCTGGGGGGCATATTCATTATTTGTGCAGCGTTTAAGATCATCCGTGACCTCATATTCAAAAAATCGGTAACAGAGCAACCCGCACATTGATACAATTATTCCGGTTCATGAATATATTGGCTTGAGGCATATGCATCGGGCTTCAGTTCATCATGAATAATTTCTTCCGCAATATTCCCTTCCTTTCTTTTATTGCTTAACTTTCCGAACCACAGCAAAACTTCGGATATATGCAGCAATATATTTTAGCCCTCGACCAGGGCACTACCAGTTCCCGTGCCATCATTTTTGACCAGCAAGGTGCGGTAGTGGCCATTGCCCAAAAGGAATTCACGCAATTCTTTCCACAACCCGGATGGGTAGAGCACGACGCCAATGAGATCTGGAGCACACAGTTAGGGGTAGCCGCAGAAGCCATCATCAAGGCCGGACTTTTACCAGAAAATATTGCAGCGATCGGCATCACCAATCAACGTGAGACCACCGTGGTTTGGGACAGAGCAACAGGCAAACCCATTTATCATGCCATTGTTTGGCAGGACAGAAGGACTGCAGAATTTTGCGATGAGTTAAAAGCGCGTGGACTGGATCAGGTCATCCGCGAAAAAACTGGACTGGTCATCGATGCTTATTTTTCTGCATCAAAAGTGAAATGGATCCTGGATCATGTAGAAGGAGCAAGAGCAAAATCAGAAAAAGGGGAACTGTGTTTTGGAACCATCGATAGCTGGCTGGTATGGAACCTCACCAAGGGGCAAATACATGTAACCGATGTTTCCAATGCTTCGCGTACCATGTTGTGTAATATTCATACCCTGCAATGGGATGGAGAGCTGCAGAAAATATTCGATATCCCCGGTTCCATGCTGCCACAGATCCGCAGCAGCAGTGAAGTGTATGGCACCACACAAAATATTTTAACCTCACATAATATTCCCATCGCGGGCATCGCCGGCGATCAGCAGGCGGCATTGTTTGGACAAATGTGCACCCAATCGGGCATGGTGAAGAACACTTATGGCACCGGTTGTTTCATGCTGATGAATACCGGTGAAAAGCCGGTAGTATCAAATAACAACCTGCTTACCACCGTGGCCTGGAAGGTGAACGGGATCACGCATTACGCACTCGAAGGAAGCGTTTTTATTGCCGGAGCCGTAGTACAATGGTTACGCGACGGACTCGGCATCATCAAAACTTCTGCTGATGTAGAACAACTGGCTACCCAGGTAAAAGATACTGATGGGGTTTTCCTGGTGCCGGCATTTGCCGGCTTGGGCGCACCTCACTGGAACCCATACACGCGCGGAACCATGGTAGGCATCACCAGAGGAACCAGTGCGGCACATATCGCCCGGGCAGCCCTGGAGAGTATTGCCTTTCAAACCATGGATGTGTTGAAGGCCATGGAAGCCGATTCGGGAATATCCATCAAAGAATTGCGTGTAGATGGCGGCGCAACAGCCAATGATCTGCTCATGCAGTTCCAAAGTGATATCCTGCAAACCAAAGTGGTTCGTCCGAAAATTACAGAGACCACGGCACTGGGAGCGGCTTATCTGGCCGGCTTGGCAGTTGGCTTCTGGCCCAGTATTGAAGCCATACAGGACCAATGGCAGGTTGATATTGTGTTTTCAGCAGTGATGCCGGAAACTGAATCAGCTATCCTGAAAAAAGGCTGGCAAAGAGCGGTAAGGTCGGCCATTGCCTGGGCCGATGACAAATAATTTTTTACACAAATTTTCAAACCATATAAACAAGGCTTATGCATCCCTACTTATTTGAATTGATTGGTACGGCATTTTTAATTTTATTGGGCAATGGAGTGGTGGCCAATGTAGTTTTAAATAAAACCAAGGGCAATAACAGTGGCTGGATCGTGATCAGTTTTGGTTGGGCAATTGCCGTCTTTGTAGGGGTTTATATCAGCGCTGCACAAAGCGGTGCACACCTCAACCCTGCAGTTAGTATCGCCCTGGCCATGACTGGTAAATTTTCATGGCAGCTGGTGCCCTGGTATATTGGAGCACAGTTTGCCGGCGCCATGTTGGGTGCCTTGTTGGTTTGGATCTCGTATAAAAAACATTTTGATGAAACCACTGATGCCGGTGCCATCCTGGCTGTATTTTCTACCGGACCGGCGATTCGGAATCCTTTATTCAATCTGGCCACTGAAATTATCGGAACTTTTGTATTGGTATTTGGGGTTTTATTTATCGCCGGCGGAGATGTAAAACTTGGTTCTTTGGATGCCCTTCCTGTTGCCTTATTGGTATTGGGGATCGGACTTAGCCTTGGCGGTCCCACCGGCTATGCCATTAACCCTGCCCGCGATCTTGGTCCCCGGATCATGCATTTCCTGTTACCGATCTCCGGGAAAGGGGATAGCGACTGGGGCTATAGCTGGGTTCCGGTAATAGGTCCGGTATTGGGGGCTGCTTTAGCCGCGCTGCTCTTTAATTCACTATAAAAGCAGGGTAAAAAATGAGTCTTCAGGCCTGAATAGGCCAAATTCCTGAAAAATTGTCCTTTCCGGGTTCAATCGGGTATAAAAAAATTGGGTTCTAATTTTTAATTCCAGTCGCCAAGCCTTACCTTTGCGGCTCGAAAATTAAACCTCTTTTTATATGGCCAATACGGGTAAAGTAAAATCAATTATCGGTGCGGTAGTTGACGTTCAGTTCGACAGCGACAGCAAACTTCCTGAAATTTTGAATGCATTAGAGTTGAAGCGTGATAACGGTGATACACTGGTACTGGAAGTGCAACAACATTTGGGTGAAGACAGTGTACGTACCATTGCGATGGACGGTACTGAAGGTCTGGTTCGCGGTACAGTGGTAACCGATACAGGTAAACCTATTGCGATGCCGGTAGGAGATGGTATCAAGGGCCGTTTGTTCAATGTAACAGGCGATGCTATTGATGGTCTGCCACAGGTAAGCAAAGTAGGTGGTCGCCCCATCCATGCCAAGCCCCCATTATTTGAAGACCTGAGTACAGCCAATGAAATTTTGTATACCGGTATCAAGGTTATTGACCTGATCGAACCATATGCAAAAGGAGGAAAGATCGGTTTGTTTGGTGGTGCCGGTGTGGGGAAAACAGTATTGATCCAGGAATTGATCAACAATATCGCGAAAGCTTACAGTGGTGTATCAGTATTTGCCGGTGTAGGTGAGCGTACCCGTGAAGGAAATGATTTGATGCGTGAGATGATCGAAGCAGGTATCATGAATTATGGCGACAAGTTCAAGCATAGTATGGAAGAAGGTGGCTGGGATCTGAGCTCCGTGAATATGGACGACCTGAAAGAATCAAAAGCAACTTTCGTATTCGGTCAAATGAATGAACCACCAGGGGCAAGGGCTCGTGTGGCCTTGAGCGGATTAACCATTGCTGAATATTTCCGTGATGGAGATGGACAGGGACAAGGAAAAGACATTTTATTCTTCGTAGATAATATCTTCCGTTTTACGCAGGCGGGTTCTGAGGTATCAGCTTTGTTGGGTCGTATGCCTTCTGCGGTGGGTTACCAGCCAACACTGGCTACTGAGATGGGATTGATGCAAGAAAGGATCACTTCTACCAAGAATGGTTCTATCACTTCGGTACAGGCGGTGTATGTTCCTGCGGATGATCTTACCGATCCGGCGCCGGCAACTACGTTCGCTCACTTGGATGCAACAACCGTGTTGAGTCGTAAGATCGCGGATCTGGGTATCTATCCTGCTGTGGATCCTTTGGATTCTACTTCAAGAATTCTTACTCCATTGATCGTAGGTGATGAACATTATGATTGTGCCAACCGCGTTAAGTTGATCTTACAGCGATATAAAGAATTACAGGATATCATCGCCATCCTTGGTTTGGATGAATTGAGTGATGAAGATAAACTGGTAGTATCACGTGCCCGTAAAGTACAGCGTTTCTTGTCACAGCCATTCTTTGTGGCCGAGCAGTTTACCGGATTGAAAGGGGTACTGGTTCCTATCGAAGATACCATCCGTGGTTTCAATTCTATCATGGACGGTGAAGTGGATGAATATCCTGAAGCAGCGTTCAACCTGGTGGGTACATTGGAAGATGCCATTGAAAAAGGTAAGAAACTGATGGCAGCAGCACAAGCTTAAACTAATAAAAGATGACATTAGAGATACTGACACCCGAAAGGAAAATTTTTAGTGATGAAGTGTACGGTGTGCAATTACCGGGTATTGGCGGTTTGTTTGAAGTGCTCGACAGACACGCACCATTGGTAAGTGCATTGAAAGAAGGGACCCTGAAAATTTTGGTTGATAAAACAGCCACCACTTCTTTCGCCATTAAAAGTGGTTTTGTGGAAGTGCTGAACAACAAGACTACCGTGTTGGTAGAAGGAGCAGTTGAAAGTTGATCTAACGAAATATAATTTATCAAACCCATGCATGCCGCATGGGTTTTTTATTTACCATGATTCAGCAAGTAGATTAAAATTGTGCTTTGATCTGTACATAACTCCAGGCACAAAAAGGCAATACGATGAATACTGCAAGCGCATATCCAATGCCCAGCCAGGCCCATACCAGCGAGCCGATCAGTAATAGATAAATTGGGTACAATACAAATAATAAACCTACCAGCACAGAATCATAATGATCATTGTGTGACGACTTGCGATGGGCAAATTTTTGTAGGGGGATATAGAAGATAGAATGGAATATCCAGCCTGCTATGGCCGGAAGGAATAGCAACCATTTTTTTAATAAGGATACAGGGTAGTTGAATTTTTTTTGAATGCCCGCATGGTCATTTTTTTCAAATTCAAACACAGCTTCGGAAAGTTGTTGTTGCAGTTTCTCATTGAAACCGAGGATAGTTTTTCCATGTGAAGCATCAGTAGGAATATCCTGTTCACCGAATATTTCTCCAAAGTTCAAAATGATATTTTTTCCGAAGGAGGTAAAGGATTGGTAGTTGATGGCAGTAGGCAATACTTTTAGCGGGATCCCATCCTGCCAGGCACTGATGGCCAGTCGCGCAGTTCCTTTTTTCAACGGCCGCAGATGCCATTCATTGATGCAGCGGCCTTCGCTGAAAATGAGTACAATGCCGTTTTTTTTGAAAATCTCTTTGCACTGTTCAAATGTTGTGTAATTGTGTTCCAGGTTCTCTACGCCTTCACTGATGCGGTATACAGGGAACATTTTGAGCGACTGGAGCAGTTTGGTATAAAAAGGATTGGCAAATGCATCGCCTCTTGCCAATGAATATATGGGTCGTTTAAAGAGGGTGGCCAGTATGATGGCATCCAAAAATGAATTAGGGTGGTTAGCGGCGATGAGCAGTGGGCCCTTCGATTGTAAAAGACTCCGATGATTCACTGAAAGCATCCTGCCATAAATCCATAAGGCAAATTGTGCAGGAAATTTCAGTAGGTGATAAAGCAAGTTGGAGATTTTGGTAAAGATAATCTTAATTCAGTCGGGGATCTAAAGGATAATGGATCATCCGCTCAAACTCGCCACCCAGTAGGGTAAGACTTTGTTTCCAGATCTCCGTTTCAGTGGTATGAAATACTAAATTGCAGTTAGCGGGTACCGTTAGCCAAGTTTTTTCGGTCAGCTCATCTTGTAATTGGCCGGCACCCCATCCGCTATATCCTACAAACAATTTTATTTTTTCAGGATCGACGCTATTGGTTTTGATGAGGGCGCTCAGTGTTTCAAAATTTCCGCCCCAGTAAATATCATCACTCACTTTGCAGGAGCCTGGGATCAGGTTGGGGTATTGGTGTAAAAAATGAAGGGTGTCGGGCTGAACGGGGCCTCCATTATAAACGGTTAGGGGATGTGCTTCCATTCCATCGATGAGCTGGTCGAGGGTTAGCTCATATTTTTTATTCAGCACGAAACCCACCGTTCCCGTTTGCTCGTGTTCGCATAAGAGCACAACCGTGCGAAGGAAATTGGGATCTTTTAAAAAAGGATCTGCAATCAATAATATGCCGGGGCCGGGCTGAACCATATTCTAAAATAGGATTTAATTATAAAATTGGGTAGGCCGTTTCGGTTTTTTTGGCCCACTATTCTAAAACCTTCGTTAAAATTAGGGTTTGGCGCTTTTAGTTTATTTTACAGGCCCAACCTGGTTTAACTTTACATCATGAAGCGGATATTTCCCATCATTACCATCCTGATCTTATTATCCCTGCTGGGTCTTATCTTTTTTCAGTTCTTATGGATCAAGAGTGCAAGGGATGCAAAAGACAAGCAGGTAGAGGATTATATTGTACGAGCCATGGGTGATGCGGCTTCCGTGCTTACGCAGGAGAATAATTCCCTGCTGCCTCCCACGCGGAAAACAGACCTGTTGTTTCCGGGCGATAAACTGCAGATGCAGTATTTCAAACCCTCTGTTGTACAACGTTTTTCGAAAGATGAGATCGCCGAAGTGATCCGAAAAATGTTCAATAAAAATAACCTGCAGGATTTCCCTTTTGAATTTGCCATCTCCACGAATTCTATCGCCGATGAGCCGATCTTAAGCGAAAATTATTATAAATTATATAGCGACTCAACCAATAATAAGAACCATGTTATTGCCCTGGAACCGCCCAGTGGAACCAGTTTTGAGAACCTGGTGAAGGAAGAATACCTGTCGATCATTGTGCCCCATCAGAAAACGATCGTATGGCGCGAGATGATCTGGTTCATCATTGGCGCGGTGTTATTTACCATCATCATAACGGCTGCATTTTTTATCACTATTCGTACGCTGCTGAAGCAAAAAAAACTGAGTGAGATCAAATCCGATTTCATCAATAATATGACGCATGAATTTAAAACACCACTGGCCACTATCTCGCTTGCAGTGGATGCGTTGAAAAATGAAAAAGTGGTAAACGACAAGGAGAAGACAAGCTATTTCACCGGCATCATCAAGGAAGAAAATAAGCGCATGAACAAGCAGGTGGAAACCATTCTGCAAGCGGCGCTGCTGGATAAGCAGGAAGTGCAACTGAACCTGAAAAAATCATCAGCACATGACTTGATTGTGGCGGTGTTGAACAATATCAGTTTGCAGGTGGAAGAAAAGCAGGGTAAGCTGGAAGTGAACCTGGGTGCAGACAACGACCTGATCATGGCGGATGAAGTTCATTTTACGAACCTGATCAGTAACCTGCTCGACAATGCAGTGAAGTATTCGAAAGATAATCTTTGTATCAAGTTGAGTACACAGAATACAGGGCAACAATTGAAAATAAGGATCGAGGATAATGGCATTGGGATGAACAAAGAAACCCTGAGCAGGATCTTCGAAAAATTTTACCGGGCGCATACCGGTAATGTGCATAATGTAAAAGGATTTGGTTTGGGGTTAAGTTATGTGAAGACCATGGTGAATGCGCATCATGGCAGCATCAAGGCTGAAAGTGTGCTGGGAAAAGGAAGTAGTTTTATTATCCTGATCCCATTGGTAAAATAATTTCTTCAAACGGTTTATTGAAATGTATTCGCCCCGCATCTGCGGGGCATTTTTTGTTCATTAGGGGCATGGCTGAACCGGGTTAAAAGCGCCCATTTTTTCTCTTCTGCATCTGGATCACAAGTCCGCCGTTAAAAACTCCGAAATCCACCATTATTGGCAGTTATCCACAGCTTTGCACATTCAATTCACAGCCTTTTTTCATAAAACTGATGTCAAAGGCTTTCCCCCTGTGGCTCACGCTTTTGTGGATAAAAAACTTTCGCCTAAAAGTGTTCAGGAAGTGGGAAAAAGTGTTATTTTGTGGTAATATCTGTTTTTAACGAGCTAATTTATTGAAAATGATTGCGTTTTTAGGAGAATATGAAGCTACAATTGACGCGAAGGGGCGTTTCCTTCTACCTGCAGGCTTTAAGAAGCAACTGCCGGAAGAAGGGGGCAATCTTTTTGTGATCAACCGTGGTTTTGAAAAGTGTCTCACACTTTTCCCGCTCCAAAGCTGGCAACCCATATTTTCTGAAATCAGCAAGTTGAATGATTTTGATCCTAAGGTAAGAGAATTCCGCCGTTATTTTTTAAACGGCGCTACTCAGCTGGAATTGGATTCAGCGGGCCGTTTGCTATTGCCGAAAAACCTTACCGAACACGCAGGACTGGAGAAGGACATTGTGTTGGTATCTGCCGTTAACAAAATAGAAATCTGGGATTCTAGTAAGTATAAACAGTTCTTTGAAACTTTTACACCGCAATCTTTCAGCGATCTGGCCAATGAAGTAATGAACCGGAAAGAAGGGAATTAGGTAATCAGTAATCCAACATGGAATGAGCAACTCGAAAAGCGATGCAGCAATTCAAAATTCCGGGATACCTGTTTACCACGTGCCAGTATTACTGAAAGAAGCGATTGATGGGTTATGTATCAAACCCGATGGCATTTATGTGGATTGCACATTTGGCGGCGGCGGACATAGTGCAGCGATCTTACAACAGCTCGGCAACAAAGGCCGGCTCCTGGTCTTTGATCAGGATGCAGCAGCTAAGAAGAACCTGCCCCAAGATGACCGGGTCACCTTCATTCCTGAAAATTTCAGGCACCTGCAACGGTTCCTCCGTTTGCACAAAGTGCTTCAGGTAAATGGCATACTCGCCGACCTTGGCGTTTCCAGTCATCAGTTCGACCAGGCCGACCGTGGCTTCTCTACCCGTTTCGATGCGGCATTGGATATGCGCATGGACCAACGGCAAGGCATAACCGCAGCCGATGTGATCAGGGATTCCACCACCCATCAATTGCATAAAATGCTGGAACGTTATGGAGAAGTAACCAATGCTAAAACATTGGCCGCTACCATCGTTCAACAAAGGGCGCTTGCCCCCATCAGCACCATCAATGAATTTAAATTGGCCGTTAAGGCCGCGGTGAAAGGTAATCCTCAAAAATACTTTGCCCAGGTATTTCAGGCGTTGCGAATACAAGTGAATGACGAGTTTGGCGCCCTACAGGAAATGTTGTTACAGATCCCCGCATTATTGTTGCCCGGCGGCCGAGCCGCTATCATCAGCTTTCATTCGTTGGAAGATCGGATTGTGAAGACCTTTTTTAAACAAGGCAGTTTCGATGATGCCGAGACAGCAGCAGATGAATTGTATGGCCACCGCCCTGAAAACCCACTCAAAATCATTACCAAAAAACCACTATTGCCTTCCGAAGAAGAAATGAATAGGAATCCAAGATCAAGGAGTGCAAAACTCAGGATCGCAGAAAAAAAATAACACCCCATTAATGAACGAAGACATCAGCACAGTTCCAGAATCGCCGGCTACTCAAAAAATTGAGTGGAAGCGGTTTTTTAGCCAGGCCTGGGTAGTAAGAAATATTCCTTTCTTTTTATTCCTGGCCATGCTGGCGGTGCTGTATATCTATAACGGGCATTATGCCGATAAACTGGTTAGAAAGATCAGTGCAACTGAAAAGCATATCAAGGAACTGGAATATGAATATAAAACGATAGAAAGCGAAGTTATTTTCAGGAGTAAAGCCAGTGAACTGGTGAAAGCAGTTGCGCCCTTAGGATTAAAAGAATTAACCGCACCTCCGGTAATACTCGACGAGGTAAAAAAATAAACAAGCCATCCCCATGGGGAACTTATGGAAGTAAAAAAAGACATATTGTGGAGGGTTTATCTCTGTTTTCTGGTCATGATCGTATTGGGTATACTCGTGATCGGCAGGGCTTTCTATATCCAGCAGTTCCAAGGTAAATACTGGAAAGACATGGGCAACAATATGCACGTGAAATACTTGCCCATCTATGCCGATAGAGGTTCTATCTATAGTGACAACGGAGAGATGCTGAGTACATCGGTGCCGGTCTTTGATGTATTCATTGATTTTGGTGCCGAAGGCCTGAGAGAAAAAGCAGGGAAAAGATTTACTGATAATATTGACTCACTTTCTATCCAATTGGCCGATCTGTTTAAAGATCGAACTGCTGCCGAGTATAGCAAAGATCTTAAACTGGCCTATGCCAATGAAGACCGCTATTATCAGCTGAAAAAGAAGATCAATTATTCCATGTATGAGCAGTTGCGCGATTTTCCGTTGGTAAGGTTGGGACGAAACAAAAGCGGATTCATCATTGAGCCCCGTGATAAACGCATCAATCCTTACGGGCTGCTGGCCAACAGAACCATCGGCCTCTCTCGCGATGATTCCTCCAAGAATGTAGGATTGGAACAACGATACGACAGTCTGCTGAAAGGAAAAATCGGGAAGCGCCTGGTGCGTTATATCGCCGGTGCCTATATGCCCGTAGAAGGTGCCGAAATGGAACCTGAAAATGGAAAGGATATTATTACCACGCTCGATACCTATATGCAGGATGTTGCAGAAGAGGCATTGATGAAGATGATGTCAGGAAATAATTCTAAGCATGGTACTGTGATCGTAATGGAAACGTCTACCGGTAAAATAAAAGCTATCGCCAACCTTGGAATACAGCCTGATGGATCTTATGCGGAAGATCTTAATTACGGAATAGGAAAGTCAACTGAACCAGGTTCCATATTCAAATTGGCAACCTTGCTGAGTTTGCTCGACGATAAATATGTAGACGTAAATACCATCGTGAATTGTGAAGGTGGGGCTAAAAATTTTTACGGACTTACGGTACACGACTCTCACAAAGGAACCGGATCCGTTACGGTGAAAAATGCATTCGCCATGAGCAGCAATGTGGCTTTTGCAAAACTGGCCGACCAGTATTATCACAATCAACCTGCAAAATTCATCGCCCACTTACACGCTTTACGTTTGGATACCTTAACCGGAGTTGATATCACCGCAGCCTCCGGCATGCCGAACATAAAAAAAGCTAACAGTAAGTATTGGAGCGCCACCACCATTCCCTATATGGCGCATGGCTATGAGGAACAAGTAACACCCCTCAACATGCTGATGTTATACAACGCTGTAGCCAATAACGGAAAAATGATGCGCCCTTATCTGGTGAGTGCTGTAAAAGAATATGGGGTGGAACTGCAGTCCATTCAGCCCCAGGTATTGGTGAATAATATCTGTAGCCCTGAAACACTGGTGCAACTCAGGCAATGCCTGCAGGCAGTGGTAGACAGTGTGCATGGAACCGGCCACAAAGTATTGTACAATACCGTGTACCCGATCGCGGGCAAAACTGGAACGGCTGTAACGGCAATAGATAACCGCGGTTACAACAAGGGCGCAAAAGTATATCAGGCTTCTTTTATTGGATACTTCCCAGCCAATGATCCGAAATACAGTATTGCTGTTGTGATTCAGAACACCAGAGAATCTAAAAAAATCTATGGTGCTGATGTGTCGGGAACCGTGTTCAAAGAGATCAGTGATAAGATATATGCCCGGTACCTGAGCAAAAATCAATATACACCTGTGGCTGTAACCGACAGTTTGCTGCATGATTATTACGGACTAAAAAATGATTGGAACTCGATTTTCGGTTTTTTAAAGATACCCTTTACCGATTCAGCCCTATCGGGGTATTGGAGAATGTTGCATTGGAAGAATCAAACCGGTACGCTCGAAAATTCACCGGCTGCTGCAGCAACCATCACGCCCAATGTACTGGGCATGGGATTGAAAGATGCGGTGTACTTATTGGAGAACATGGGATTAAAAGTAACAGTAACGGGTAGAGGCAGGGTAATGAATCAGTCATTGGCTGCCGGAACCAATTTTAATAAATCACAAAATATTGCCTTGATCCTGAACTGATGTTGCAAGACCTACTATATAAAGTTAGCCTGTTGAAACTGGTTGGAGATACTACTATCGCTATCAACCAGCTGGCCATCGACTCTCGTGTGGTAACGAAGGGGACTTGCTTTATTGCACTTCGCGGAACAGCTGCTGACGGACATGCTTTTATCGATAAAGCCATTGAACTGGGCGCTGTAGCCATCGTATGCGAGCAAATGCCAGCGCAATTGGTACAAGGAATTGCCTATATACAAGTAGTCAATAGTGGAGAAGCGGCAGGGTTCATGGCCCATAATTTTTATGGCGAACCTTCTGCAAGGATAAAGCTGGTAGGCGTTACCGGTACCAACGGTAAAACTACCATCGCAACGCTGTTGTGGAAATTGTTCAGTGCACTGGGCTATACCTGTGGATTGATCAGCACCATCCGCAACCAGGTGGGCAACGAAGTGTTATCGTCTACCCATACTACACCCGATGCCATCAGCATCAATGCCCTCTTACAAAAAATGGCCGACGCCGGATGTACAATGGTTTTCATGGAATGTAGTAGTCATGCCATACACCAGCACCGCATCAGCGGCTTACAATTCGCCGGCGGATTGTTCAGCAATATCACGCACGACCATCTTGATTACCACCACAGCTTTGATGAATACATTGCTGTAAAAAAATCATGGTTCAGCAGTTTGCCTTCCACGGCATTCGCTATCAGCAATGCAGATGATAAACGTGGAGCAGTGATGTTGCAGAATACCCTGGCCAAAAAATATTATTACAGTTTAAAAACCCTCGCCGATTTCAAGGGCAAGATCCTGGACAATAGTTTACAGGGATTGCACATGACCATCAATGAGGTGGAAGTGTATTTCAGATTGATCGGAGAATTCAATGCCTATAACCTGCTGGCCATCTATGCAGCAGCCATTTGTTTGGGTGAAGAAAAAGACATTGTGCTGCAAGTGATGAGCAGTCTGGATGGCGCCGAAGGCAGATTCGAATACCAGGTGAGTCCTCAGCAAAAGATCATGGGCATCGTGGATTATGCCCACACACCCGATGCCTTGCTGAATGTACTGGCTACCATAAAAAAATTGCGTCAGGGAAATGAGCAGGTGATCACGGTGGTGGGATGTGGCGGAAACCGCGATAAAACAAAACGTCCGGTGATGGCTGAAGTGGCCTGCGAATACAGCGACCGGGTGATCCTCACTTCCGATAATCCGAGAAATGAAGATCCCCTGGCCATATTACAGGATATGCAGGCTGGTGTTAATGCAGCGGCAAAAAAAAAAGTGATCGCTATCGCCGACAGGAAAGAAGCAATCAAAACGGCCGTAAGTCTGGCCCAACAGCAGGATATCATTTTGATCGCCGGAAAAGGGCATGAGAAATATCAGGAGATCGCCGGACAAAAATTTGATTTTGATGATAAGCAGGTGCTGAACGAAATGTTTGAACTGCTGGAAAAATAAAATTACCTGCAGCAGTGCAGGATGAACACAGTACACAAAAATGTAAACTGAATATATGTTGTATCATTTATTTGATTGGCTGAATAGAAACGGTATCCACTTCCCGGGTATCGGATTATTCCAGTTCATCACATTCAGGGTATTGCTGGCCATGATCCTCAGTCTGATGATCACCACCGTATTCGGTAAAAAACTCATCAAGTTTTTACAAGCCAGGCAACTGGGAGAGAGTGTGCGCGACCTCGGACTGGCAGGCGAGCAGGCAAAGAAAGGAACGCCTACCATGGGAGGCATCATCATCATCCTGGCCATATTGATCCCTACATTATTATTAGCCAATCTTGATAAAGTATATATCCGCCTCATGATGCTCTGCACCGTTTGGCTAGGTACCATCGGATTTATTGATGATTATCTCAAGATCAGGGCCAAGCGTATCGCCAAACAAAAAGGGATCGAATATAGAAAGAGTGATGCAGATGGATTAGCTGGCAGGTTCAAAATATTTGGGCAGGTGGTGCTCGGTATCATCGTTGGTGCAACACTTTATTTTAACCAGAATGTGGTGGTAAAAAGAGAAGTGAATATCACCGCCGGCACCAACCAGGTACAACTGGGTCCAAAAGAAAAAACTACCAAGGCAAAACTGGATACTGTTTTGATCGATGGCAAACAACATGTTTTTGCTTCTGTAAAAACACCCATCACTACCATTCCGTTCTTAAAGGCGCACGAATTCAATTATGCCAAACTGCTTCCTGCTGCCTGGCGCGATTATACGTATATCGTGTATATCCTCATCGTCATATTTATTGTAACCGCCGTAAGCAATGGAGCCAATATTACGGATGGTTTGGATGGACTGGCCACTGGCGTAAGTGCCGTGGTGGGCATAGCCCTCGGCATTTTCGCATATGTAAGTGGCAATATCAGGTTCGCCGAGTACCTCAATATCATGTATATCCCTAACC